>Ga0315914_1002111_pt1 | contig 30401 bp, 20 predicted proteins | sample MpolenodulesMG_FD_203920 | JGI IMG/M metagenome (GOLD analysis project Ga0315914, IMG submission 203920) | Medicago polymorpha root nodule microbial communities from Los Angeles, California, United States - elongated nodules | ecosystem: Host-associated > Plants > Roots > Nodule | place: USA...
ATCTAATTACAACTGCTCACTTCTACAACTAGCAAGAGACTTCAAATTACTCAAGCACAACTGCAAGAGATTTCCTATGCTCAAGAACACAATCAAGAGACTTCCTATGCTCAAGCACAACTGCAAGAGACTTCTATTCAAACAGAATTACACATAAATTTGTTTGAGGTTGAACACTTGATATACAAACAGTGGTGTTCACAATGCAAATCAGATACATACTCTTAAGACTCTAGAATTTCTAAGATTTGAACTTTGATAAGAAATTCTAAGTGAACTTTTGATGTGAAACATTTTCAGCACTTATAAAATTGTTGTATGAGTCTTGAGTGTCCAAACAGCAGGTTTTCACTCCTTTATATTAGGTGTGAAAGATACGTTGGGAATTGCCAGCACATCAAATAGAGTCGTTTGAAACTTGATCAAATCACCAATGATCTTATGCCTGATTTGGTTATTGTCCTATGAAGGATCAATTTCAAATCCATTCCAAGTCTGGAGGAACACCGTTGTAGGCACAGCTGTTGTTCTTGTACTAGAAGACACAAAAAAAGAGTAGTGGAGATAGTGGTTGTACACTTCGTACAAAAGTCCTTTTTGAACGCTCTCAACTGAATAAGCATCCAATGCCTTCAAATTCATTTGAAATATCCGTTGTTTTATTCTCCCAATCTTCTGCAAGGACAGGCGTGATTTAATCTTCATTAGAACAACATTTTGAAGTTCTTCAGTCTTCCAGCTTCTGATGATCTTCAGCTCCTGATGATCTTTAGTTGCTTTTGATGACGTCAGCTTATGGTGACCAGCTTCTGAAGAGAGTGCTTCTGATGACGTCAGCTTCAGGACCACTTGTCTTCAACTGCTTCAAGTTTCCTTCTTGTTGATTCCATTGCTCTCATTTATTCTTTTAGAACCTATGCTTCAAAGAGACACTGAATTTTTGTCTATGGTCCAGCATACTTGAACAAATATTAGCATATCCAATTGACACTTTTAATACCTTGTTATCATCAAAACTCAAAGGGTAATGTTAAACACATTTTGTTCCAACAATCTCCCTCTTTTTGATGATGACAAACACTAGTATTTAAAATGTTCAATTGTTGTTAATCTAATTAACAAGTTGACTTTAATGGTATGAGGTTTGTAAGCTCTCCCTGAGTCTAATAGTACTTTAAGGTGAGGTTTGTAAGCTCCCCCTGAGTTCCATCCATGTTAATTAAATTCATTATTAAAAACGTAATACACTCAGAATAATGTCACATTAATAGACTAAGAGAAGAGATGAGAAAAACATAGTGAGAAAATAATAACGATAAAACATGTTCGAAAGCAAATAATGTAGTCAGAAGCAAAACATAAAACATAACCAGAAGCACAAATAAGTAAAAAAAAAACTAAGAGTAAACAAGCTAAAAGATGTGTGTAATCTAAGGCTTGACTTGTTTTTGAACCATATCCATCAGATCTCTTATCAAACTGTTTGTTGTTTCTGATTGCTTCTTCATTTCTTCCTTGAACTCATTGTTACTCTTGATAAGATTTTCTTCTCTGACTTTTGCTTCTTCCTGTTGAGCAATCGGCTTCCTTTGTAGTTCATCAATCATAATCCAGTGCTCAAACAATGCTTTCTTCAGCTCTTTGTTCTCCTTTTTCAAGACAAGATCATCTTGTAGTTTCTCAAGGATGGGAGCATCTGAAGTCTAAACTTTCAGCTTAGTCAACCATCTGAAGTCTGGGTTATCAGACTGCACACTAGAAGAAATAATGCTTGAAGCATCCAGATACATTGGTGTGTTTGATAAGTATAGTCTAATTCTCTCTTGACTCCTTTTGATTTCAACTTCATCCATATACATAGTTACTCCATGAAACCATTTCTGAAGATCAAGCAATGCCTTGTCATGAGCTTCCAAAGTCAGCTTCTGAAGTTCACACATCATGTAATCCAACCTGCTTCTTAAGGTTGTCCATTCACTGACATAGTCTTCTTCATGCACAAAGTTGCTCCTGGTCTTCACTAACTTGTTCAGATCCTTAAAGATATTCTCACAAACCTCTTTTAATATAATAGAATCTAGTAAATGGGTAAGTGGGAAGGTGATATCTGTAAGTTGAGTGGAGTTTGAGGAAGAAGGTTCAGAGGGAATGATGGTTGAAATATTGCTTTCAATAACAATGGTATGGTTAGGGACAAATGGTGGATCATTGACATGTTTTAAAACAAATGGTGAGGATGAGGCTAAAGTTGTTCCAATTTGGGTGGGAACCTCATTCACAACATGTTCTATGATCATTTGTTCAGATTCAACAGGGTTAAGTGTAGTCTGAGTTAAAGGTTGGGCTACACTTATGGGTTGAACAATAAGAATCTGTTCTTCTAATCTAGAGAAATGTTGATCAAAAACAGATTGTTCATTGAATGATGATCTCCTCCTGGCTATGTTTCTGAGTGTAATGCCAAAAGATATGTTTGAATGATTTGCATTGAGATGATATGGCTGATATTCAGGATGAATAACCAGTTCAATGCAAGTGTTTGTGGCCATTTCGGAGTTAGGTTCTTGTTGTTGGGGGCTTTCTAAAGTAACGTTATCAGAAGCTAATTCAAAAGCTTTTTCTAGGTTTGGCTCATAAGTTTGGGTTGATGGTTGAGTTTGAGATGATGATGTTTCAGGAATATTTGGCTCAAGCACTGCTAGTTCATTAACAAACTCTGCATCAACAGGAATAGTTTGGAGTGGTTCAATCATAGGAGGTTGCATAGGATGATTAGGAGGCAGTTTATTACAAACATCAATTGTCATTTGACTCAAATTAGTTATTCTATTAAGAACAGATGGATACATATGTACAAATGTATCACCATCGGGATTTTTCTGGTGCTTGGTAGATGATGATGGAGATAAGGATTTGTGTAAGGTTACATAGACTCTAATCAATGGAATATTGTCTATGTTTGAAGAGGTTGAAAAACAGAGGTTGAGTGGGAGGCTGAGGTTGAACTAGATTCTATTTTTATTACATTAGAGATATTATGAGAATCAGAGTTACCTCTTGTTGCTTCTGAAGATCCTTTTGAACGAGTAACATCCTCCTTCTGAGTCTCTTCAGCAGCACTCAACAAATCACTAGCCACCACCAACTGTTGAAGATCCTCTGCTAGTTCTACTACCTTATGAGCTTGTTCACCAGATGATCCTTTCAGCAGCACTTCAGCAGGGACCTCAATATTTGTAGCAATTTCCAGAACTTTTTGTAAAGCAGCAGCATCAGCAGTCTTCTTCCTTTTTACCTCTCTTGTGACCAGATCAGATGCTGCTTCTAACTCCTCCTCTTCCTCAATTACATATGTTGAAACCTTCAGTTTTCAAACATTTTGCTTCCTCTTCTTCTTAGCAATTGATGGTTGAGGAGGTAGAGATTGTGAAGAACAAACTGTCTTGCCACTTCTTGTTCTTTTGTTCAGAATCTTAGCAGGTTCTAAGTCCTGAAATTCATCTTGAATAGTTGGCACACCAAAACCAACTAACTGTTCTTGAGGAGCATCTTTTGTTTTCTTGGCCTTCTTTTGTTGAGGTTCAGAAGCTTCTTCATCATCAGCTTCTGAAGTTGCATTCTTCTTAGCTTTCCTCTTCTTGGAGGCAACTGGCAAAGAACCACCATACATGGTGTCTGGAATGTCACTGTACTTGATAGTTTCCCCAATAGCTTTCTAGTGCTCACACACATAATGAGCTCTAACATCTGGAGGATCTTGTTTGCAAATAGGAGGAAAATTATCCATAATATTTGATAGAATGTTTGACTCCTGCAAATTAGTAACCATTCTGATGACTGTTTTTACCAGATGCATGTTGTAAAGAGTTGAACCATTGATGTACTTCCCAACCACGGTTCCAAGTTGGTTATCATCAATAACTTTTGACATTTTAAGGACTTCCAGCATCCCTCCTTGATGGAATATCTCAGATAGCAATCTTCCATAAGGCACAAAGGTTCTGTTCTTTTGCTGACTTTGCTCCAATGCTCATAGCATGTGGTGGAAGATGTATCTAGGCAGATTCACTTTTTCAAAAGTGATCAAGTAGTGTAAAAACACTTTATGTTCTAATGAAGGCTGATCTACACCTCATCCTTTCGGTAGAAAACATTCTTGCATCAACTTCTGAAGAACTTTATGTTCTTTTTCCATGTCACAATATTTTCCATCCTTCTTGCCTTTGAAGAGAGACTGTTTCACCACTTGTATCCAATAACTAGTCTTTTTATTCAGATTCCATTGAAAGGCTCCCTCAACACTTCTTCTGCATGCTTTCCCAATCACTTCCTTAGTAATGGTGACTAGAATCCTCATTACATTGGAACGAATTTTAGTTCTTCTAAACTTTTTCAGTCCCATTTCAGCCCTTGATTTTCCTTTTAGATCAAGATTAAGCAAAACCAAGTGATCTTCTTCAGCCTTTGCAGCATATTTGTCGTAAATCTTAGCCCTTTCCTATAAGTACTTTACCAAGTTTTCATTGGATGGTCCATCCAACATTGAGAAGTACCCTGATAAGTCTTGATATCTCAGATAGCTTGACAAATCACAGTCATGTCGAGCAAGTGATACGAAATCCATAGGATTCTCCACTTGGACTTTTAACTTCCATTCTTCTAGTTTCATTGATCTCCCTTTTATCTAAAGAGATTCTCAAGTATTCAGTTGCATGGAGGTTCCTTGAGTTGAACTTGAAGATGCCATTGAGATTTGATGAAGATTTTAGGGTTCTAAGGTTTTGTTTTGAAAAGGATGAGTTTTTCGCAAAGATTCAGTCTAAAAACAGAAAGTGTAGGTTGTGAAGTGAGTAGTGTGTGTTTTTGTCTAAGTGTTTTTAGCAAAAACGATTAGAATTCAGAAGGGGACAAACAAACATAGCATTAGTGACTTAGGGGGCGCGAGATAGTACATTCAAAGCATAAAATCATCATTGCCCACCGTATTATACACTAACTCACTTAAGCCACGTCAGAAGATCTCAGAGTAACTGTCAAGTTAGTAGGACATGTGTTACCAAAAAGTAACTTCCAACAATTCCACTAACTCTGCTATTCAGAAGCAAGGAGTCCAGCTTCTGAAGTTCAGATGCTGACATCATCTTCAGAAGCACATTTTCCTCAAAATCTCAGTGAAGAGCTTCTGATGAACTGTAGCTTCTAAATGACTTCAGAATCTAACTTCTTATTCAGTGACAAGCAAATTTAATCAGACACAAAGTGCATGTTCAAATTTTTCTTTATAAAATCAAATCTTTCCACAGTTAAAGGTTTAGTGAATATATCAGCCCATTGATGTTCAGTATCAATGAATTGTATATCCAGAATTCCTTTTTGAACATAATCTCTAATAAAATGATGTTTGATTTCAATATGCTTTCCCCTTGAATGCAAAATTGGATTCTTTGACAAACAAATAGCAACAGTATTATCACAATAAATGGGAATACTATTAGCATTAATCTAATAATCTTCCAACTGATGTTTCATCCAAAGTAGTTGTGTGCAACAACTTGCAGCTGAGATGTATTCTCCTTCTGTTGTAGACATATCAATAGGTGCTTGTGTTTTGCTAGCCCAGGATATCAGATTCTCACCAAGAAACTGATAGTTTCCACTGGTTGATTTTCTTTCAATCCTCTCACTAGCATAATCAGCATCACAGAATCCAACCAACTTATAATATAATGATTTCCTGTAGAGGAGTCCAAGATTAGTTGTTCCTTTCAGATACCTGAAGATTCTCTTAACAGGAGTTAAATGAGATTCTCTAGGATCTGTCTAGAATCTTGCACACAAGCACACACTAAATAAAATATATGGCCTAAATGCAATAAGGTATAACAAAGAACCAATCATACCTCTATATAGCTTCTGATCTACCTTTGATCCAGTGTCTTCTTTGCTTAAGGTGCCGGTAGGATGCATTGGTGTGTTCATCACTTTACAGTGTTCAATCTTGAACTTCTTCAGAAGCTCCTTAGTGTATTTTGTTTGATGAACATACACCGCATCTTTGCTTTGATTTATTTGAATTCCAAGGAAGAACTTCAATTCTCTCATCATGCTCATTTCAAATTCATCATGCATTAACTTAGAGAACGTCTTGCAAAGAGATGCATTAGTAGAACCAAATATTATATCATCAACATATATTTGTACAACAAGAATTTCTTTCTCAAGAGTCCTTCTGAAGAGTGTTGTGTCAACTTGACCTCTTTTAAAATCATTTTTAATTAAGAATTTACTCAGTCTATCATACCAAGCTCTAGGAGCTTGTTTAAGACCAGATATTGATTTCTTAATTTTATAAACATGGTCAGGATGCTTCAAATCCTCAAAACCAGGAGGTTGCTTGACAAACACTTCTTCTGATATCACTCCATTGAAAATTCACTACAATCTTTTGATATAATATTATGCCATGATTTACTGCATAGGATAGAAGTAACCTGATTGCTTCCAATCTTGCAACTGGAGCAAATGTTTCAGTATAATCAATGACTTCTTGTTGACTGTATCCTTGAGCAACAAGTCTAGCTTTGTTTTTGACTACTTCACCTTGTTCATTCAGCTTGTTTCTGAATACCCATTTTGTTCCAATAATGTTCTTCTGATGAGGTTTGGGTACCAGATCCCACACATCATTTCTTTGAAACTGATTTAGCTCTTCTTGCATAGCTAGTATCCATTCATCATCTGATAGTGCTTTATCAACTGTAGAAGGTTCTATCATTGATAACAATCCTGTCATAGACTCTTCTTGTCTGAAATATGATCTTGTTCTTCTAGGACCTTCTTTGTTTCCAATGATTTGATCCTCAGGATGTGATGACTTGTACTTGAATGTATTCTTGGATCGGTTAGCTTGCTGAGAACCATATTGAGCTTCATCAGAAGCTACTTCATCTTGAGTTTCTGGTGTGATTTCAGCTTCTGGAATTTCTTCATATTCAGCAGTCTGATCAGGTTCTGAAGTATCGTCAGACACTTGTATATCTGCAACACTTTCATCTTGCTCTGGAGTTTCATTTTCAGGCTCTTTGTCATCAAATTTAAGGTGCATTAATTCTTCAACACAAAGTGTCTCTGAATTATACACTCTGTATGCCTTTGACCTTTCAGAGTAACCTAAAAAGAGTAACCTAGAATTTCTAAGATATGAAAGTTGTTAAGAAATTCTAAGTGAACTTTGATGTGAAACAATTTCAGCAGAGTTTTGGCACTTGTAAAATTGTTGTAAGAGTCTTGAAATTCTTCAGGTCTTCACTCCTTTATATAGAGGTGGGAAAGAGACGTTGATTGCCAGCACATCAAAAAGAGTCGTTTGAAGCTTGATCAAATCACCAATGATCTTTTGCCTGATTTGGTTATTGTCCTATGAAGGAAAAATTTCAAATTCATTCCAAGTATAGAGGAATAGTAGCGTAGTCACAGCTGTTGTTCTTGTACAATTGCAGACACAAAACAGAGTAGTGGAGATAGTGGTTGTACACTTGTACTATTGTCCTTTTCCAACGTTCTTTAAAGAATAAGCATCCAATGCCTTCAAAATTTCTCTGAATTAGCCGTTGCTTCAACTTCTATTCTTCTGCAATGATAGGTGTGATTAAAACAGCATTTGACACAATTTTGAAGCTTCCAGTCTTCCAGCTTCTGATGATCTTCAGCTCCTGATGATCTTCAGAACCTCTGATGACGTCAGCTTCTGGTTAACAGCTTCTGAGGAGGTGCTTCTGATGACGTCAGCTTATGATGATCTTCAAAACCTCTTGTCTTCAGAACCTCTTTTCTTCAGATGCTTCCTTGCAACACAAGCTTCCATTTTGTATATTCAATTTCTCTCATTTGTTCTTTAGAACCTATGTATTTTAAGACACTGAATTTTTTGTCTATGGTCCTGCACACTTGAACAAATATTAGCATATCTAATTGACAATTTTTTAATACCTTGTTATGATCAAAACTTAAAGGGTAATGTTAAACACATTTTGTTCCGACACACACAATCAACTTAATTTAACGGATGAGATTTGGTGTAAGTCTTTTGACTTACACCAGATGTCAATGGATCCTAACTCATATATATATATATATATATATTGCTAAATTAAGAGCAAAATGGCATCAAAGAAACTAGAGAACGTCTCAAATAGGCTGGCATACCACTCTAATCCTTTGACAATAATTCATATATGTTATTAAAAAAAAGGGGGAAAATAAACAAAACTTGGGGGAATATAAAACCTGACCCAATCAATAAATGTGAATCAACCCTAACAGTTAGTACAACTAATAAAAACAACACAATGTATACAACCTTACTCAATTCTAACAAACGAATATCAATAAGAATGCGGACATTTATGAGCACCAACTACATGTATAATTTGGAGAATGAACTGATCATCAATACAGAAACATATCATGTACCAACAACTCCCTACAACGATGACAACAAGCAATAAAGACTCTTTCAAGGCCCAAACAGACTCATGTCATACAAAAAGAATGACTAGGATATCATAGTAGTCTTAATTCAATCACAAGACTGAGAAAAATATTAAAAAACCAGAGACGGTTCCATACGAACATAAACCTTTTGGAAAGACAGTGAGTTAGACCGCCAACACGATAACAGATTCACAATCGAACAATTTGATTTATAGAAAGCTTCAAGATAAAAAGCCATTTCTGGCCAAGAGATATGCTTCCACTGTCATGGTTTTAGAAACTAGAACATGTGCTAAACTGGTTCAATAACACACACACACCACCCAAACCACATCATCAATCAATGTGAAGGAATACAAAGCAGCAATAACTGGAACAAAGAAAGCTAAAACTAGTAACACATAATATCAAATGTGAAACAAAGCGAGTGAACGAACAAGGGGCTGAGTGAACGAACACCACCATATGATACAATCTACATCTTGATCAAGGGACTTTAGATATCGGCGGAGAGAAGGGAAATGGACGATGACGGTGAAGGATTTTCTTCGATTCCTAATATATTCATTCAATTTACTAAAAATATATAAACCAAATCAAGACTAGTTAATTCACTCAAACTTGGTACAAAAGTTGTAATTTTTTTTCTTCTTTTCCACAATTCATGTGAGCAAATAAAATTGTCCTAAATAGCCATCGACGAAATGGAAATAGAAATGATGAATAAGAACAATCCTTACAACTTTATTCCATATATAGTAAAGAAATATAACAATAAAATAAGGCATTTTGGTAAGCAATCCTATTATATATTTTTTTTTTGACAAAAACAAAACAATATTCATTCATTCAAATCGATAGAGTACATCAGATACAAACATCGCTAAAAACGTAAAGGGTGAATCTGCGAACAAACTCCCAGCACCCAATTTAATAGCATACAATTGCAAAATGCCTACAAATAATATGATAAAACCTAAGTCACCAAAATATCCATGCTTTCGGATCTGCAATGTTGACGCCCAAATCATTGGTTGAATTTGTAATTGACTGATGTAGATCTTTCAATAGGAACTAAACGAACACCATGACAAGACGCAGAATCAAACGCCGCACAAGATGATGAACAACACAATGCCACACTTAGACGACGAAATCATAAAAAAACACAAAAGGAAACTTGATATGTGTGAAAACCACATATTTAGATTGAAAACCACATATTGTATATTTGTTTATATTATAAAAAAGTATCCCTACATAAAAAAAAGCTATAAGACTATGAATTAAGATAAATTTCAACAAAATAGAGGACCCTCAACAAAGCTTAAGAAATCTATTGATTATCTGGTCTATTAGGACCTGTAAAAGAAGGAAAAATACTTAAAGAAAGTGGAGATGGAGGATCGGGGAATAAATTTCCATTTTGAAGATATGGATAGAAAGGGTATTCAGGTGATGAAAGCAAAGACAAAAGGCTTGGTGATAGTTGAGGGCTATAAGGTGACTGAGGGGGTAGAAAATTCATGTTACTTTCTAGTGAAGGCAACAAAAACTTTGAAGTTAATGATCGAGGGCGATTTGTTTGTGAGGAAGGGAAATCATTCAAAAGTTGATTATTAGGGAAAGTTGGATTGGTAGGATTAAAAGGAACTGAAAGATTAGACACATTTTTTTGTTTTGAAGAGGAACCAGTCACTAGTTGGTCACTACCATTCATAGGATAATAGTATTCTTGAGATTGAGTTATTGGCTTATATTGGACATTTATATTGTTGAATAATTGTGGTTGATGAGGGTAAGGTTGAAAAGGGTTACCTTCTGAACTACCAAAATTCATATTTGACTCTTGAAAGTTTCTCATGAAAGCAGAAATTGGAGACTCATCAAGATTATTTTGTGAATTGTTAGCTAGAGGAGGACTGGTAACAGATTGCACATGATATCCTGGAAATGCGTTATATGGAGCCTGTGAAGGAGGTAATGGATCTGGAACCTGAACTAAAACTGGTGGCCTCACAATGGACAATGGTGGAGGTCGATTCATCTGCAACCTTGTAACCTTAGTGTGAGGTTTTGGTGAATTGGATTGATTTCCTGTAATATGTTGAATAAAACTCTTGAATTCATCTCTATGAACCTCATAAAAATTTGAATAAGGATATAGATGTCTACTGGTAGTTATAATATCATTGTCAAAATCAATTTTGTGTTGAAAAGAATTCTCTCCTATGTTTTTCCCTTTATTGTTTACACTCAGATTCTCACTATGCTTTCTAAAGTTTTCCATTGAGAAAACAACTGAAACTTGACACAACAAACTATTGACAAGACTTTGACGGATATAATATAAAAAAACTCAAAAAAGTGAGATAAGTGAAGTAGAAAGCCTTGTGTCACTTTATAGTAAAACAAATATTTAATGTATTCATGGTTTTTTTTTTTTTTAAGTGAGAACATGATTATATATATTGACTATAACGTGATTACTATATTAATAAATTGGTCAAAATATATTATATGATAAATATGTTCAACCCCTCAAAAATATGATTAGTATGTTACATGCCTTTTTTTTAATGTTTATTATTGTTTTGATTGTTTTTCTATTTTTTTTTCTATTTTTTTTTGACCAGAATATATAAATTTTCCTTCTATTGAGTTTTTATTTTTTTTTTTTGGTAAAATCGTTCTTTTAAGTTCTAGTGTGAATATTTGACCACGACCGGAGAAAATGGTTTTTTAACGCGCAAATGGTTTTTTTGTTGATGGATTTCATGAGCAAATGGTTTAATTCTATTTAATGAACAAAAATATAATATAAACGAAAAGTATTTATTACATTCTATTAAATGTTGTCAAATATCTGTTAACATTCTTAGGATATGGTTCATGTATCGAGAAATACAAAACAAAAATAAAATATACGGTGTTTTTTTTTTGGACCGCTGCTTACTTTTGTGCAACCAAACTAGGTAACTTGCTTTGTTGCAAGCAAATAAAAACTGCAATCTCTATCCCGTAACTCTTTTATTTTATATCGTCAACTTAAAACAAGTAACGCGAGCAGTTTAGATGAAACGACAAACCATGTGGATACGATACTTTACTTATCACTTTATTACTTGGTAAACGATTTGGTACACTTGTCTAATCCGACCATCAATGGACTCCCAATATATCCAAGAAATTTTCCTATAGTCCTCACTTAAAAAAATGAATTAAAAGAGATTTAATAGAGGAGATGATACATGAGGGAGTTTTGAAGAAGGAAAGAGCATAGCCTGAAAGAGAGCTCTGAACAGACTTAAGGAGAACAAGACGACCACCAAAAGACAAATATATGCTTTTCCAACTTGACAGGCGGGATTTAATACGATTGACCACCGGGTCCAAAAAAATATGTCGACGAGAGTCACCACCAACAGGAAGACCCAAATACAACACATGCAAACATGTAACATTACAATTCAATACCGATGCAGCTTCATGTAACTAAGACCCACCAACATTGACACCAACAAGCTCGCTTTTGTGAAAATTAACCTTCAACCTAGGCATAATTGTAAAAAGTAAAAGGACGGCGCACATAGCCCTGACATTAGCCCAACTTCTTTTCCCCAAAATCAAAGTATCGTCTACAAATTGAAGATTAGAAATCGGTACAGGCCGCTAAATTCCAACCTTATAACCAGTAAAAATATTATTGTAAACCATAGACTCCATCATGACATGAAACCCCTCCGCCGCCAAAAGGAACAAGAAAAAGGTTAGGGGATCACCTTATCGTAGACCCCGAGCCATGGGGAACTCAGAAGTGGGGCTGCCATTCACCAGAACAGCCGCAATAGTTGTGCCAACATATTCTTTCATCCATTTCCTCCAAAGATTCGGAAACACCATTTTACCCATCACATCATCCAAATGTCTCCAATATACCGGACCATAGGCCTTTTCAAAGTCAACCTTAAATAGTAATAATTCTTTTTTCTATTCTTTTGCCTCATCAACCGCTTCATTAACAACTAGAATGTCGTCAAGAATTTGTCTTCTCTTCACGAAAGTTGACCGCGTATCCGAAATTACACTACTAATAATACTTCGCAATCGATTAGCTAGTAACTTCACCAACACCTTATACAAACTTCCCACCAAAAATATTGGACGAAAATCATTTAAACTATGCAGACTATCTTTGTTTGGGATTAGAGTAATGAAAGTATTATCTATACCTTTCAGAAGTTTACTGTTGCGATGAAAATCTGTAACAAAACGCAAAATATCATCCTTCATACCATCCCAAAAATCCTTAATAAAACCAAAATTAACCCCATTTGGACCGGGACACTTGAAACTATCGCAGTCCCAAGCCTTAGCTTTAACCACTTCGGAACAAAATGACTTAACAAGAACCGCCCCCTCCCTATACGACAAGGTGCGAAAGTTCAAGTATGTAGCTCGGGGACGATTAATATTAACCTCCTTAAAATGATCTTCAAAGTGCGTAAAAACAGCCTCCCTGACATTAGAAACACCTTCGACCTGAACACCACCCACACGAATAGTAGTGATATCATTAACTTGCCGCCGGCTAGACATGGTACCATGAAAATATTTTGAATTAGGATCCCCTTTCCAGAGCCACTGCAAGCGAGACTGTTTCTAACTAATACTAGTATGGATCTGAGATAAAGAATGGAGCTAAACAGGAAGACAATGTAACTCCTTCACCTCCTCATCTCCCAAAGAAGAAATTTCCTCTTTTTCATCCAACACTGCAATGCACTCCTTCGCATTAGTAATTTTACCCTGAATATTGTGAGCGTGCTTCTGATGCCACTCACACAAAGACACTTTAATCATCTTTAGTTTTTGCTTCAACACATAACCCCCACACCTCCACCTGAAAATACCACCATTTATCACTAACAAAGTTATTGTAACCCGAGATATCTGCCCAACATTTCAACATCTGGAACGGTCGTGACCCCCAATTTTGCTCATCAACTGAAAGAACTAAAGCACAATGATCAGACAAACTACGCAAGTGAACCACATGAAGACAATTCGGCCACCTCAACACCAAATTTCAGGTAACAAAAATCTATCTAGGTGACTCATAGAATGAATGTCACCTCGATACCAAGTGAACTGATGACCAACAAGAGGGAGATATACCAAATAGTTATCAATGGTAAAACTATTAAAAGAAGAAACACCCAACAAACGATGTACTGATCCAACACTCATTCTTTCCTCCACTCCCCTGACAGCGTTAAGATCACCACAAACACACACATTCCACTCCACGTGACTGGAAAGTCTAGAAGAAAGACTCTCCCACAACACATGCTGACTTCCCGCATCACACAGAGCATAAACATTAAAAAGCATAAACTCGTCATTTGATTGAATAAATTGGCCACTAACTGTAACACAATAAACCCTTAAAGTGATAAATCATGCAAATAATACAAACAAGCAAAGGATTTAGATGTTACTTCTTCTATAGGTCCAAACATGCATAAATAATTTTCTCAAAACATCGCAGTGGAATATTATAACCTCTCATCAACAGCTAAATAAAACATCTCCAAAGTAGCCATGTCACATAATCATACTACATCACCAAATATAAAATCTCATCTCAACATACTGAGTAATAAAATATCAAATAAGCATAAAACATAAACAGACAGACACCCTAATCAGAGCCGACACACTAAGACTCCGAAGGCAAAAGACGAGGAAGCTCCAAAGCTAGCCTCCAACATACTCACCAAGCAAAGAAACTATTCATGCACGCCGTCTACCCATCCATACGAATAAGGTACGCAGTCAATCAAACGACCACTAGGGGTTAGTTCACATTCCATAATTAAAGTATAATCAAATGAAAGTAAAATGGCATAACTAATTCCAAATGATTAAACAACACATAATTAAATCATTCATAACAACTAAACATCATTGATAAACCGTCAAGTATACAAGCAATGCATACAATTAACCTCTTTTGAGTATTCACATCAATCACCAAAATTCACCAATGCACATACACACCAATTCACATATCCAAGTATGACTCGACTCACCAATTAACAAATGCATGCAATAGTCTAGACTCATCAAGATGCATGTGGTACCGACTGGATTCTAGAGATAATTTTACCGTATTGAACCCACTAGGCAATCCCGTCCGAATACGTACTAACATAACTCCCTCTGGTTATGTTCCCATCACTACTCGACGTGACTATGAATGCATGGAGATGTAAGCAAAGACTCAACAATGCAATAAATTACAACCTCATATTATATAACCCCTTCATCATATAATATTCCCACCAAACACCCACCAATGCATCATCAAGTATTTGCATCCATACATTTCAACAAGTCATATTCAACAAGAGTCATAAACGTATTCAATATCAACATTCATCCATCACAAATAAAACCCAATCTTCTCACAATTCACCATTTTGCATAAAAGTTGATATATAACACCATTCATGATATTCAAGCATCAAACACTTAACAATCTTTATTCCATCCTCAACTCATCCTATTATCATGTTTCTAAGGTCGTTTACAAGTTACCTAATCAAGACAACTCATTTTAACGAAGTTCGTCTATTTCACAACTTTCATCATTTTCTAAGTAATTTGACAAAACAAAGTATACATGTTCAAACACCTCAACAAAGCATATCCACTACTCACATATGATCACAAGAGCATATGCATATACGCATCGTAGACCAATTCCGATTAATTCCAAATTTTCACTAAGTTTGTCTCACTTTATCATTTTTGCAAAAGAATTTCAATTTTCAAAGTAAAACCAAGTTAAAACTCATAAATACCATTCAAAGCTATTTTATAAATCATAGTTATAGTAAACAACCCTAACCCCGCCCTTTCCTTTGAGAAAATCGAGTTTCGGAAAATTATGCGTTCTTGAACATTTTTCAAAAAGTTTGATTCTGAAGGTGAGAAAAAAAAAAGGGGGGGGGGGGTTCCTTCCACAATCCGGAAGTAGTCCACTCCTCCTTACACTTCCAAGGAGATTTCACTAAAATCAATATCTGATTACAATTGGTCAAGCACAAAAGCAAGAGACTTCAAACTACTCAAGCACAATTGCAACAGGTTTCCTATGCTCAACACAACTGCAAGAGACTTCCTATGCTCAAGCACAAAAGCAAGAGACTTCTATTCAAACAGAATTACAAAGAAAATGTTTGAGGTTGAACACTTAATATACAATCAGTGGTGTTCACTATACAAATCAGATACGACTCTTAAGACTCTAGAATTTCTAAGATATGAAAGTTGTTAAGAAATTCTAAGTGAACTATGATGTGAAGCAATTTCAGCAGGGGTTTGGCACCTGTAAAATTGTTGTAAGAGTCTTTCCAATCTTCAGATCTTCACTCCTTTATATAGAGGTGTGAGAGATATGTTGGAAATTGCCAGCACATCACAAAAAGAGTCGTTGTTGCAGTTTGATCAAATCACCAATGATTTGTTGCTTGATATGGTTATTGTCCTGTGAAGGAACAATTTCAAATCCATTCCAAGAATAGAGAGAAACCAGCGTTGATATAGTTGTTATGTTGTACTATAGCAGACATGGAGAGTGGAGTAGTGGTTGTACAATTGTATTATGTCCTTTTTCCTGCGCTCTTCAGTGGATAAGCATCCAATGCCTTCAAATTCCTTTGAATTAGTCGTTGCTCCAGGCTTCCATTCCTTCTGCAATCATAAGCATGAGAATAACAACTTTTAAACAAACTGTAGCATCTAGTCTTTATCTTCTGGTGATCTTCAGCTTCTGATGACGTCAGCTTCTGATGAACTACTTTTGGTAAGCAGCTTCTGATGAACTGCTTTTGATGAGCTGTTTCAAATGTCCTCAGATGCTATCTTCTTCAAACTCTATCTTGTAACACAAGCTCCCTTTTTGTAAATTCCATTGATCTCATTTGTTCTTCCAGAACCTATGCTTAAATAAAGACACTTAAATTTTTGTCTATGGTCCTACACAGTTGAACAAATATTAGCATATCCAATTAACATTTTTAATACCTTGTTATCATCAAAACTCAAAGGGTAATGTTAAACACATTTTGTTCCAACAGATTTGATTCACAAAACCAAGTTCAATCTAATTTATTTGATGTTTAGAAAGCATAACCACAATTAAATACATCAAAAGCATCATTTAGGAAAGTCCGGGTCGTCCCCGAAGTACCCGGAACTCCAAAAATATGGGTTGTTGTACTGTGCAACTCACCACAGCAAGTAGTCACTCGCTCAGCGAGTTCATCAGTACAGGGGAACCCAGATTTTTGGGTTCCTCTCGAGAACTCACTCAATTTTCATCCAAAAACCCCGATTTTGATCCCCTTTGATCCAAATTCGTTCCTCAAACTTGTTTATTAGTTAATATACATCAAAAGGCAATCAAAACAACAACAAACATGGAATCATAACATCAATTCTCATGAAAATCAACATTATGTTCATTTTTCACCAAAACCCAAAATTTTCTCATTTTTCATTCAAACTTCACAAACAACCACACCAATTCAAACTCCATCAACATACAAACATAAATAAGCATTTATGAAGTGAATTTAAACATGTTTCAACAATAATCACTCATCAATTCATGACTTACACTCAAATAAGAAAAAACCACCAAAACAACTTATCATCAACAACCACTATGAGTTTTAAGCACTTAACATAACAAATTCGTGAAGTTTATCATACCCATAAATTCACTTGAGTTACGAGCACAAAATTCATCATCAAAAATCACAAAAGTCACAATTAACACCAAAGTTTTAAACCCATAATTGAAAATAAGAGATTATAGCTTAACTATGAAAAGGAAACCATCCCCCTTACCTCTAGTCTTCAAAGATCATAACTATGGCTTCAATTTAGCTCCTAGTTCTTCAAACCCCAAGCTCTATCTCTGGCTTCCTCTTGATCCACTTTTTCTCTCTACCTCTTATGTTTTTGTGAAATGAAATAATGAAAGCTTAACCTAATTTCTCACAAGAGTTATGTTTATATACCACCTTCTAATTGGGCTAGGTTTCTAATTGTCATAAGGGAAATGGTAGTTATAGCGAAGCTTCTTATCCTGAAGTTTTCCTGACCGTGTAATTGCTTAGTATCTTTTTTAAATTGTATCAATTGCATTCCTTGATTTCCGGCCCAGAACAATTCTGATTAGCTAAAAACATGCTCGTGAAAAATTCTTGATAAAATCTGTCGCTATCAATAGTAGTGTTATTGTCACAATGAGCTTAACATCCTTACCAACTAATTCTCAAAAGTTACTACTTACTTAAACCGTTAAAACATTGAATAATTATCATCTCTAAATAATTACCCTAACTCAGTTGGTAGGACAATGCATTATTATATACAGGGGTCGGGGTTCGAACCCCGGACACCCCAGTTATTCACCTTATAAGGTGAATTCTAGCCACTAGGCTACCTAACCAAAAAAAAAAAAATTCCCCCAACTCACTAGTAACTTAGTAAAAATAATCATTCTCACTAAAAACATTAAAAATAATCTTCTTAATAAAAATGACTAATCTACCCTCACTTGTCAAATGACCAAAATACCCCTTAGTCTAAAAATGACTAAAACACCCTTTTAGGCCAAAAATCCACTAAGCCCAAATTAAATACACACAATTACATATAAACACATATAATAAATAATTAAAATAATTCTAGCGAAAAATGGGTTGTTACACTAACCATCAAGACATGATCAAAAGAAAAGGATTAACCAACCTCAACAACATCATTTTTCCACATAATTAACAAACCACCCGAAGCACATACCGATGATCTGAATAAGTATCCATGAGGCGAGCTACCCCACAACGACGAACAGACAAAACCATCCAACATTTGAAGCTTTGATTCTTGTAAACACAAAATATAAGGCTTTTTTTCTCCCACCAACTTCCAAACCTCCTTTCTTTTTTCAAAACTCCCCAACCCCCGTACGTTCCAAAATGTTATCTTCATCGGACTACACCCAGACCCCTAAAAACACCACCCTCTCACACCGACCACCACTACACCCTCTCAGCCCTATCAACCACTAAATTTTGATCATAATAACAATAATGACCAATAAAGCAATGTATGGATAATTATTTTGAAATAATATACTTTTTTTTTTGAAGGATTGAAATAATATACTTACTATCACACTTTCAAGTCATTTGAAATGTATGGATAATTATTTTGAATTTTTAAGGTGTATAACTTTATTTTTTGATGGTCAACTTTGTGCTTGATGCTTATTAAAATATAAATTTTGTGTATATATATTACAATTTATTTTTGTGACCTCCCTAAACTATTTTTTCTGGCTCCGCCACTGCATCTCTGAGCACTGATTCGTGGATTCTTCTTCCCATATGGAAGCTTAATCATGTAAGGAGAGCGACAACAAATATTTATAAACTTTTTTTGGAGAAAAAAAAGTATAAAAAGTTTTATATAGATTATTTAGCAAACAAAGAAATATTTTAAAATTAAATACAAAACGGATTTTGAAGAAATTACATGCCCAAATAGAGTAAGGAGCTTCTAAGCTTGAAAGTCAAAAATAATCATGACAATTAAGGTGAACTGATAGAGTTTATCTATACATACATGCATAGAATATAAAATTTTCAATATATGATAGAAATATGAAAAAAAATGTATGAGAAAAGCGAAATGAGAAACCTTAGACATTAAACATATTGCTTTTGGAAAAAGTCTCAATTGTTTATAGTTTAGATTAGATGGAACATTAGAAACCTTTCACCCATTTTTTAACCTTGTTGGTATAATAATGTTTGTGAATTGTATAGTGTTTGACCTACAAATTTGAATTAACTTATTACATGTATCGTATTAGAAGAAATCCTATGGACTAAGGTGGTCCTTGACCGTTCGGATTGTATATCAATTAGCATGCATATACGATATGCCTAGCACATCAATTATCCAAGTGCACATTCCTTATATGTTTCCTTTTTCTATTTATGTTGGTTCTTTTACAAATTTCTTTTCGTAGATCAGTAGACACCACACCATCCAGTTAATTTATTAGTACCTATTGCATTATAAAACAATATTAACAAATATTTAAGAGTACTGCATTAATTGGGTTGTATTTTAAAGTATTAGATTTGGCATCGTTGACAATGGTAATGATTAAGGATATACAAGCACACAAATGAAATGAACAAGAATGAGAATTTTTCCCTTTACGGTTAGCATTTACAGTATTTTAGAATTTGTAAAAGAACTACCGCTCAGCATGCACTCAACCCCTCTTCAATTGTTTATTTATGTCAAAGTTCATTAGAATTGAAAAATCAATAACAATAAGACTTTATTGCAAACAAAATGCACTGGGTCTCTAATCATAATAGAGTTCATTAAAAGAACGTGTGACGCAGATGATTCTAGAATTAAAAAAAAAAAAAAAAAAAGTTTCATCACCATGGTGGTGATTCTAGAATTGAAAAATACATGACTAATAAGACTTTCTTAAAAGAAATCATATTTTTAAGAAGAAAAAGAAAATGACAACCTACGTATCAAAGAGGAGAGTCTCACCAGCAAAGGGTTGGTCCAAGTGGTATGGGACTTAAAGGGCCTTAACTTGTTGTTAGGAGTTCGATTTTTTATTGATGTGTTTGGAAAAAAATCCGGTTGAAAGGGAAGAACCTACCTCGTGTGTCTCATAGGTTCTTCAATGAAGATTAGTCATTGTTAAACAGCGGTGGAAACTTCGTACCAATATCATGGTAACCCAAACAAAAGGGGTTAGTCTCACCCAATGTGGTCAACAAAGGTCCGAATTTCACTTGAGAGAAATGTCCAAATTTTCTCAAATAGAATTAATTACTTTTGTCAAAAAAAAAAAAAGAATTAATTACTTTAATCCACAATTTCTAGCTCAATTGATAAAAATACCAAAATTACTAGGTCAGATAACGTGATCGGAGTGCAAACTCGAACTCATCCACTTGTGTGTGTGAGTTCCAATTTGGTCATACTCTAATGCAAGATCAAACAAGACATATCATATAATCTAATAACTAAAACTCTATTCTTATGAAAGTTTATTGTCTGACGAGTAACTCTGATTCTCAGATGAACAAATATGTTATCCTCAAAAGATTTCTCTCCAGAAGTTAGATATTGAAATGAAGAGACAACCTGCAAAAAGTACACAAGGTATGTGCCACAACTTCTGCAAATATCACAAGATCTTGGAAACAACTTCTACAAATAGTACAAGTTATACCCAACAACTTCTCCAAATATAGTACAAAATTGTGTAGATGATAAGCGGATTTTGGCTATTCTCACACATCAATAAGTATGATAATTTTTACCAAAATTAAATATCGAATCTACAAAGTGCGAAATAGTTTCAACCGTTCTAATTTTGCATCATTCTAAAACTAAGTTTAATAACATATTGTAAATAGAGTTGAAAATATATGAAAGGCTTAATTACACTTTTGGCCACCTAAGTTTTCCAAAGTTGTGATTTTGGCCCCTTAAAAAAACAACTCTTTTCAGGCCCTCTAAGTTTACTTTCTGTTACAATTTTGTCCTCCACGCCAATTTTGACCCAGTCAATGGACACGTGGACGCCACGTGTGTATATTTTTTATTTTATTTTTTTATTATTTTTTAATTTAAAAAAAAATTTAAAAAATATTTTTGTAATTAAAAAAAAAGTTTTTTTTTAAATTACAAAAATAAAAAAGTTTTTTTATAAAAAAAATTGTTTTTTTTAAAACAAAAATATTTTTTTTAATTACAAAAATTAAATTATTTTTTGTTTTTTTAATTACAAAAAATAAATTTTTTTGTTTTTTTAATACATATAAAAAAATTAATTACAATTTTTTTTATTACAAAAAGTAAAATAAAAAAAAATTATTTTTTATTTTTTTAATTACAAAATCAAAAAAATATTAAAAAATACAAAAATGCGTCCACGTCAGCGTTGACTGAGTCAAAATTGGACTATGAGGCCAAAATTTCAACAGAAAGTAAACTTAAGGGGCTTGAAAAGAGTTTTTTTTTTAGAAGTCAAAATCACAACTTTGGGAAACTTAGGGGGTCAAAAGTGTAATTAAGCCTATATGAAAAAAAAAAGTTGTGTTTGGATTATACTTCGTTAGTTAACCATTCAATGTACGTATGTGTTCTCTTGATTTATTATATACTTTCTAATTTTCAATTATATTTCCACATGTCCCTCATCATTATTTTCATGTTTGGCAAACGCTATGAGATCCATTGTATCAATTAACTTTAAATGTCTCACTCAATTAATTGATTCAATGGTATCACAATCAGACGGTGTATGTGATTGTAAACATAGCATTATGTCTAGAAACTAGCACGTTGTGTAAAACATTAAGAACATGAATAAATCATCAACATAATGAAAATTAGATTATATATATAGTCAGTCGAAGAGTTTTACATTGAAATCCTAGCTAACTAATTCTAATCTCAATACAAGAGAGAGTTATTTACCCATAATGAGCATAGCTAAAACAAAAAAAGAAGAAGAAATGAATGAGAAGTAAAGGTGAAGACCGCCTCTATTAAAAAAAAGATTTGTTAATTAATTAGCGAAAGTTATGGTGCTCGTTTCGTTTTTATTTACTGATGGTTTTGCCATTGCAAAACATCAAATTTAAAACTAAAAAAAAAAAGATGTTTGGCCGCCATTATGCCTCAAAAAGCCTCTAGAAATGACACAAAAGTTGGTTATTTTCAGACAATAATTGACGGCCAAACCACAAAAAACTGCCGGTATTTTCTTTGGGATTTTGTCCATCATAACTTTTGCCGATAATTTGCTGTTTTCTTAGAGTGATAGAAAATGTTTTTAAACCTACGCAATTCAAACCCCGTACTCCCCTTCTCTAAATCACTAACTTGAATTGTCAAAGTGTTTACTGATACATCATCCTTTCTGTAAGTCAGCCGTAATCCTCATCTACTACCCGTCTCTCAGGTCGCCGATCTAGGTCCCACTCCCAATCAGCTAATATTACGATCCATTTATTGATACTTAGACAATAAGTAATCAATCGGTAAGTAATTGTGATTTATAGCATATTATTTTGGCGCGTTTGATCGCACTTTGACTAGCAAAATACCATTGAAACATATGACCAGTGGGAAAGAGCCACGTAGTGAAGAGCAAAAATAAAACATTTGCAACATAGGCCACTACTTTCTTGTATAAAAAGATCACCACTTTTACCTGAAAACAATACACAATTGTCATATAAAGGGAAGCCAAACGTAATGGAAATATTGTAAAGGGAAAGCATACGGTTCTGTCCTCTTTTCCACTTGCTCACGCACGGATGGAGATAAACAGCTGACAATATTGGATTTCTACTTATGTAACATGAGAGGGAAATTTTAACACGAGAAGGAATTTTCAATAATAATTAATGTATTTGTTGTAGTAATACATCTTTTTTTAATCAAGAAAAGGAATTTTTATCCATATTATCTTAATTTGAGTATTTGTGCCCTAATCAAATTCATAGAATATTCTTAATCAAGCTTGGATTTCTATTAGTTTAATGCTAAATAATTGCAGTTAAAATTCTTCGACTCATATTTATGTTTCAAAGAGTTTAGTGAAAAAACTCACTTTAATGCAGATTCGTACTCACGCATTGGTATATCAAATGTTCCTTTAATCTTTTACTATGTGAACTACTTTTTTTAAAAAAGCTAAACTAGTCCATCGAAATTGACACATAAAAGAATTGAACCTGAAACTCCGAGGATGAGAACACTCTATGGATCCAAGTCAATACCATTAAACCAGATGTGATCAATAAAACATCTCTGAAGCTCTTTTCTAGCTTTCATTTTGTTGAAACCAATGTGAGATATTTTCCTAAGTTTTTAGTACGTAATCAACTGAATCATGCTCATTAATATTTAATAATGAACATATTCTCTACAAATTAAAAGCAACCTATAATTTTTATGCAAGCTCATCTCATGCATGATATGTGACGTTCTATATTTGGGAATTGGGAATATTACTTGTTTTGACAGTTATCCTGCTATCTTTTGTCGGTTTCTTTCAAGTTCCAACCAATGAGCATTTGGCTTTTTAGGGCTACTTTCTACTTGGACTTTGTGCTCCAACTACAACTACTACAAATAGTGCGCGCACTGTACTTCATCCGAACATGTGCTCAATCATTTTAGGAATAATGACCCATCACGTTATCGATGAGTTTATTCAGTTTTAGGTTTTCTCTGAAGCTTCCATGCATGATTTCATCTTACCTTGATTCATTTCCCTTTTCATTATAAAATGTTTGTTATGATTTTTTTCGCGGTAGGGAATAGGGATTCTGGATTCGAATTAGCAATATGTGTGATTTGAACAATTATACACCATCAAAACAAATATTCTCTTTGATACCATATATCAATTAAAATTTTGAGGAAATTTTTGAGATAAAAAAAAGGATTTTGAGGAAATATATAAAATAGTACCTCTTGTGAATTCTTTTCATCAAACATTTTTACGGTTGCTATAAGTTTTTTTTTTTTGGCGGTCAGGGTTTGAACTCGGACCTTGCATATATTATGCATCGTCCCTACCAACTGAGTTAAGCTCACGAGGACTTGTTATAAGTTATTTTGTAAGTCTCTCTATTCTCTTTGGACAATTTCTAGTTACATCCCAAACATATCCGGTTACACCCAAATCTTTTTAAAAGTTATTCATAATACCAAAATTGTCTTTTTTTGGGTTTTTGAAAAACCAATCTTTGGTATTTCACTCTAAATTTTCACATAGTTGATGAAATATTAAAGATAAAAATGCAAGATTTTTTTTAATAAATTTTGTGTAGTTAAGTGAATTTTTGTGTGTTGAATGATTTTGATTCATTTTTGTTTTTCCTGATGATTACTTGTAACTGAAGTGACTAGAGATATACGTGATTACAATAGTTTGTGTAACCCTATGTGATCACAATTTCATAACATTATGTGATCTTAATTAACGTTATACCACGTGATCTTAATCACAAGAATAATCTAGGGAAATGAAATCCCCATAAACATGGTTGAACATAACCTTGTGCTAGTTGTGTTGCTTATAATATACTTATTCAAGCCAACACTTGGGACAAACAATTTTCTTTGCTAAGAGTTTCAATTATATTTCTACAAAGTTTAAGGGATTTAGGCATAAAAAACGAGAGAATTGGGTATCATAGATTTATGTTGCAGGATTCTAGAATGTTTATGTTTTAATTTGGAAAGGAAAAATTAATTTCGAAATAGGGATATTTTGGTTATTTTGGGGTGTAGCGAGATATTCACCGGGTGTTACTAGAAAAAATATTATCTTTTTTTCGTTCATTTATTCTTCAGCCCCTTGAAGAATATGAATACTTCAGTTTGGTCTTCGACTTTGTAAAATGATTGTTGAATCCTTGCTTCTATGAATGTCAGTTAGTAATTGCTTTGATGGTTATGGCATGTTCATTAAGTATACAATTGACAACTAAAATGTTCCCTAACTTTGTAGGGTGCTCCCAATAATATACGTGATGACACTTGTTCGTAAATATGGAATCTCAAGGAGAAATGTCATAGTGATCATCAAGAAAGAGAGTATAAGAGTATTCATGTATGAGATACTCATAGTATAATGAATATAAAAGTGAGAAAAACACAAGAATGGGGTTGAATTGTGTTAGTTTTTTCTTCCTTTTAAACTAAGTCCAGAGTTCAGAGTCTGATGCAGCGGATAATGTAAAGATTGAGAGAGAGAGAGAGAGAGAGAGAGAGGAGAAATACACAAAGCAATTATCCTAGTTCCTTCCACAATCCGGAAGTAGTCCAGTCCGCGTTGCACTTCCAAGGAGATTTCACTAAAATCAAGTTCTGATTACAAATGCTCAAGCACACAAACAAGAGACTTCAAATACTCAAGCACACAAGCAAGAGATTTCTTATGCTAAAGCACAAAAGCAAGAGACTTCTAAACAAACAAATTACAAAGAAATAAGTTTGGTTTGTAACACTTGATATATAATCAGTGATGTTCACAATACAAAACAAATTTGACTCTTAAGACTCTAGAATTTCTAAAATATGGAAGCTGTTAAGAAATTATAAGTGATTGATGCACAACAATTTCAGCAGAGTTTTAGCACAGTTCAAATGTTGTAGAGTCACGCAAATCGTCAAGTCTTCATTCCTTTATATAGAGGTATGAAAGAGACGTTGTAGAAGTGTCAACACATCAAAAAAGTCGTTGTTGAAGCTTGATAATCACCAACGATTTGTTGCTTGATTTGATTTATGTCCCAGGAGGGAATAATTTGAAATTCATTCCTTGTATGGAGAATTAGCAATACTATGCGCATACATGAGTGGAGTCGTGGAGTAGTGGTTGTACAATTGTACTATTTGTCCTTTCTTTGCGCTCCTTCAGTGGATAAGCCTTCAATGCCTTATAATTCCTTTGAAATAGTCATTGCTCTAGACTTCTATTCCTTATGCAAACTTGTGTGTTCAATAAATATAACTAATTCCAAGTTCTTGACTTCAAACTTTGACGAACTTCAGACTCTGGGTAACTTCAGACTCTGGGATTCAGCTTCAGATGGTCTTCAGACTCTGATTGTCTTCAGACTCAGACTTGCAACATAAGCTTCCTTTGTAAATTCCTTTGCTCTCATTTGTTCTTCCAGACATATGTTGAAGTTTATAATTTTTATAATTTTACAAACAATGTCGAAGTTTATAATTTTTATTTTTTTTAGCATCCGTGTTTATGTTATTGAAAATTAATGTCAAGTTTATTGTGTTTTCTGAATTTTATATATAACTTATAGTCCAACAATTTTTCATGCTCCACCAGATGAAAAGGATTTGTTCGGAGGAACTTTATTTCGTGATGAAAATTGTACTACCATCTTGACAATTAATTGAAATCATTTCTTTTAGCTGACAAAAAGTTTATGATAACTCTCTTATAACACAAACATAGGAAGAAAGTAATATGTTTGCTTACTTTGTTACTTGTTGTGAGAGAGCTGAATTAGTGGTAATGTGGAGTTTTTGTTCTTTTTTTCATTTTTTTTAGAGATAGAGGGGAGGGGCCAGAGAAACATTTTTAGTTTGAGATTTGAAGAGAGAGAGAGAAGAGAGTGAGTGTTAGTGGTGAAGAAGTGAGAGTACGATACGCCGCGTGTGAAGGAGACAATGTCAGTGATTGAGGTTTTTTTTACCCAATATCATATAAAGGACACATTCTTCATAAGCTAAAGTTTCCTGTAACGCATAAGCAGAAGTCGCGAGAACTGCATCATCAGATTCTTCATCTTCATCAATTTTTGAATCTGAAGCAGAAGCATCATCATATTCATCCCTAGGGTATCGCTCTGATATCATATTAGTAGTCATGGAATCCCATGGATAAAGGTCATAGTGATTACAAAGAAAGAGACCATAAGAGTATTCATGTGGAGATACTCATAGAGACTCATAGTAGAATGAATAGATATGATAAAAGATAGTGAATGAGTACAATAGAGTGAGATATTTATAGAATAACTAGTAGTAACTAACTCCCTGACTATCTAACGAACCTATTAACTCTATTTTACCTATCAACTAACTATAGTTGATTATTCATACTGTAATAGATGAGTATTTTGTATGTTTTAGTTTATTGTAATGAATTGGAGAAATGATCATGAAAAAGTACATAAAAGACCCTATAAGAAGCTCAAATTCACCTTATATATATATATATATATAGGGTTTTGCTAGAAGTCACCCATGAAGATGTCTTTTAGCAACCCACACCTCAAGGTGTGATTTCCACTTTTTTGTTATAACTTTGTAAAAGACACCTTCATAAAAATTAGTTGGTGTCTTTTAACAAATGTTCATAGAATAACTTGCAAAAAGACACCTTCATAAAAGGTGTCTTCTAGCAAAACATTTATATATAAACATAATGTAAATATTTAATATCCATTTGACTCATTATAAATATATTTTAATATTACAAAGCATACTTTTTCAGAATAATAAGTTGACTTTAATAAGGTTTTGTTTGTGAGTTTGGAGAGGAAGGGAATGAAGGTATGGAAAAAAGTAAGGAATAAGTGGAATAAATATAGGACATTGGGAGGAAAGTGGGAGTTCATTTTTCTTCAAAATATAAAACACTGCCCATTTGATGGAACTAAATAACTGTATTGGAGGAGGATTTTGGGGGGTTTGAGAGGGTTTATATTAGGGGTGTTCATGGTGCGGTTTGGTTCGATTTTGAGTATAAAAGTCAATCGAACCGCAAGATAAAAAGACATGCAGTTTGGTTTAGTTCAGTTGACTTTTAAAATAAACTCTGGACCAAACCAAGCCAATGCGGTTGGGATTGGATCATTGGTGTGGTTTTTCAAAGACAATACTATTTTTTGTTTTTAACATTAAAAATCAAGTTAAAAAGCTAGAACGCAACATATATCAAACGGTGTTTTAAATTTCATCAAACATTACAATGTTCCCAACAAGATAAACCAAATTAAAAAGGTAGGGAAAAATTTATCCAATTCCATAAGAAATGGTAAATGCTAAAATTTTAACATTCTCTAGAAGTTCAAGTAGAACATAAACACATTTTTGAAATAAAAATCAAATAAGAAACTTAACAAGACAAAAAATATGTCATTTCATAAAAGTTTCAATTGAGTTTCTATTTGTATTGGTCTGATGGCATATGTTTAATTAGTGTTTTTCTTATGTTGCTGTTTGGTTTGGTTGGTAATATAAAAACCGCAAACCAAACCAAACCATGCGGTTTAGTAACAAAGTAATTCAAATACATCAGAATTCTTCAAAAATATAATTCAGTTGAGTAACCGCAAAGCAAACCAAACCAATTGCAGTTTTTTACGATTTCAGTTTGGAGGAGGGTTTGAGAGGGTTTATATTAGGGGTGTTCACGATGCGGTTTGGTTCGGTTTTGAGTCTAAAAATCATTCGAACTGCAAGATAAAAAGACATGCGGTTTGGTTTGGTTCGGTTGACTTTTAAAATAAAATCTGAACCAAACCAAACCAATGCAGTTTGAGTTGGATCGGTTGGTGAGGTTTTTCTAAGACAATACAATTTTTTGTTTTTAACATTAAAAGTCAAGTTAAAAAGCTAGAACACAACATATATCCAACAATGTTTTCAATGGTGTTTAAATTTCATCAAACGTTACAATGTTCCAAACAACGTAAACCAAATTAAAAAGGTGTGCAAAAAGTTATCCTATCCCATAAGAAATGCTAAATGCTAAAATTCTATTATTCCTTAGAAGTTCAAGTAGAAAATAAATACATTTTTGAAATAAAAATCAAAGAAGAAACTTAACAAGACAAAAAATATGTCATTTCATAAAAGTTTATATTGAGTTTCAATTTGTATTGGTCTAGATGACATATATTCAATTAGTGTTTTTCTTATGTTGTTTAGTTTGATTTGGTTTGGTTGGTAAAAGAAAAACCGCAAATCAAACCAAACCATGCGGTGGAGTAGAGAAAGTGATCCAAATACATCCGAACCAATTGCAGTTTTTTACGATTTTGGTTTGGATTGATTCGGTTTGCGGTTTTTCTATTGGGTTGGTTCGGTTTTGATCACCCTAGTTTATATGAGAATTCTTCAAAAATAATATTTGTTGTTGTAATATTCTTAAAATTAAATATATATTAATCATAAGTATTAATTTATCACTCTTTAAGAAAATACTCTTTCAAAAAATGTGAAAAATTTCTCAATTTTCCTCTACATTTCTCGACCCCCAAAGTCTTTCCTTCCCTACCCCTCAAAACTCGCAAGCAACCCTAAAGAAAATATTAACAATCCAAAAAGGTTATTGACCAACGATGGTTGGTATTATGATTCATGGTAGAATTCATAGATAAGAAAAAAAATATGGAATAAAATTATATTGACTAATTAATGAGATAATGATTAACTACATAGAGAGATACAACATGGACTATATAACCAATAAAAACATCTAACTAGTATATCTTAACTAATTAGTCTACATAATTATTGTAAAATCAAATAGTTGAGTTTAGCTGACAAATGTTATACTCTCACGTTATGGGGTTAAGGTTTTAATATCTAAGAATTTCATATAATCATCTCTCTTTCTATTAATTTTCTCTTCTTTCATTTTGTGTGATCTATCATTTTTTTAATAACAAAAATTATTGAATAACGGAGAGAAATACAAAGAGTACTTAACCCATCATAATATATTGATCTATAAGTGTCCATAACTTATTTCTCATTGCAATCAAGTTGTTTTTACATGTTTCCAATCCCACCGTATACTTATCGTCTGAGATGCGATATCTATTTGACTTCCTTTGACAACCGGTTGAAGAAGTTGACTGACGGCAGTGTTACAAAAATATGTTGAAGTTTATAATTTTTATTTTTTCAGTATCCATGTTTATGTTATTAAAAATTAATGTCAAGTTTTTTGTTTTTTCTGAATTTTATATATAACGTATAGTCAAACAACTTTTCATGTTCCACCAGATGAAAAGGATTTGTTTGGAGGAGCTTTATTTTGTGAAAGAAAATTATACTACCATCTTGACAATTAATTGAAATCATTTCTTTTATTGGGCAAAAAGTTTGTGATAACTCTCTTATAACACAAACATAGGAAGAATGTAATCTGTTTGCTTACTTTATTACTTGTTGTGAAAGAGCTGAATTAGTGGTAATGTGGAGTTTTTGTCTCT
>Ga0315914_1002112_pt1 | contig 30399 bp, 12 predicted proteins | sample MpolenodulesMG_FD_203920 | JGI IMG/M metagenome (GOLD analysis project Ga0315914, IMG submission 203920) | Medicago polymorpha root nodule microbial communities from Los Angeles, California, United States - elongated nodules | ecosystem: Host-associated > Plants > Roots > Nodule | place: USA...
TATTATAAAAAAACTGTGACAAACATATCCCCTTTCACCGAATGATGTTCTGGGAATAGATCCTGATAAGGTCATTTGAAAATTGTTTGCATTCACAAATTTGAATGTCTTATGTTAAGGTAGAATTTTTCACATGCTTGTGTCACATAAATATGTAACATGAAGAATCTGTATTCCCTAGGTTTGGATGGTTGGTCAATTTTCTTTACCTAATAATGATGCCAATATGCTCCATTGAATTGTATAATCTTTTTTGTTGTTTTGATATTTTAATTTGGTTCCATCGATGCACACTAAATGAATACCTTATTGTAACAACAACAGGATTAATAGAAGCAGCATGTAAGATGACAGTTGTGTCAAATAACAAAGGAAATGCAAATTTAACCAATGGAGTACATGAATCACACTCTCCAACTTCGAAAGCACAAAATGCAAATGGGTTCAAATCTTCCAATGGTTCTGCAAATGGTGCAAACGGTGTTTAAGTGGAATAGGGAGTTTAGTCATCAACCCTTTTAGCTCACAATTGTGCTTTGGTTTTCTCCAAACACATTTTTGTCTTCGGTTAGCTTGTACAGTTTGAGTGGTTGGATAGCTAAGTTTCTATCTAATATAGCTTTGTGTTTCCAGCATGAAGAAAATTTTGGGTGCAACAGCTTTTGTTTCTAAGGATATAGGTGAAGCTTATGGATGATATATTTGTTTTGTCTTTCACATTGGATTAAAAAAGTGGTTTTTTCCCTGTAATAAATGTGATGAATTTTAATTTAAAAACCATTTCTCCTTTACAGGGAAAAAACCACTTTCATTGTCTTCTGAAATTTTCTTCTGAAATATTTCAGCTGATTCTTGACCCTAGTGAAATGACAAATGAAACAATTTTAATTTTTCACTTGACAATCGTTAGTAAGTTGTAAGAAACCATCATCATTTCTGGGCTATCATACACAGATTGAAAAAGATGCATGGGTGAATGCAATGTCATTTTTTGTGTTTGAAAGGTAAGCAGCAAAGCATCCTGGAAAGCCTAAGCTCTCTAATAAAACCAATAACTTTTTGATGGAACAGACTTCATAGAAGACCTAAGTCCCACTCATCTAGGTCTGTAACATATTCCTGAGTGATGCAGTATATTCAACTATGGATATAGGGGTTGAGGTTGAGTGAACTCTCTGCAAGCACTTATTCCTTTGGCATTGATCACTGAAGTTAATTCTAGATCCATTACCCACTCTCCAAATGATATTAGAAATATAGAAGTAACATCCCCCACCCTTTACAAGCTTCTTTCAAAAAATCCAGGTCATGTTTGGATAAATGGCTTATAGCATAAGTGCTTATCATGATAAGTCCTTATGTATAAGCTATTTGTATAACGAAAGATAAAATATAGTTAAAACTATTCTTGTATGAGCTTATAAGCTATTTTCATAAGCTATCTTAGAGAGCTTATGAAATGAGTCCAAAACAACTTTTAAACATGTTTTAAGTTGTTTCTGTAAGTTCTCCCTTTCATGGTGATGTGAATTCAGTTTATTCTAAGCATCCCAGAAGCTATTGAACATGTCCTTTTTATTTATTTATGAATAAATGTCTTGTGTACCCTGCCCCGGTGTCTCAATATCATGTAAATGGTTAAAATGGTGGATTGAAATAGAGATCTGGTGTCTCAATATCATGTAAATGGTTAAACTGGTAGATTGAAATAGAGATCTGGGAATAGGGAAAGAAAGCAGCTTTGTATAGTACTAGTAGCAGTAAACAAGTAAATGAACTTACATCACATTACTAAAATCAGGAGGTATAACCATTTTCCTAATAACTAATATTCTTTTACAAGAGCGTCTAAGGTATGTCTAATGAGCTCAAGTTTGTTTTTAAAATCATATTAAATTTTGGGAAAATCAGATCTACACCTGCAGCTTCATTAAAAAAATACACACCCCTCTAATTTGAAAATGGACACTGACCTCCCTTAATTGTTCTATGAGTAGAACAAATATTTTCAAGCACTGGTTGAAGTAAAAGGGGACTAAGAAGTGTAAGAATATATATAGATGTGGACATTTTGAATTTTTTTTGGTTGAGAAGGGAGATGTTTCCAATTGCTTATGCTGGAATTTATTGGACCTGGAATTCTTTAGGAATTGTATTACATGTGTAGTGAAGTAAATACTCTTGTAAATACTACGTTACGAATTTATTTGATGTTATTCGGTCAAAGAAATATCTATCATCAGCTATATAACAACTGATGACAAATAATAAAGCTAAGCAAAATTTGACAGCAAATCAAATGCTTCTCAAACAATTTTGGCTAATTCATTAGCATGACTTGTTAATTGGCTTAGTTACCTGCGGATATTTCATTGCGATGACTATGATTTTGTTTGTTAATATGTCATAATTACCTAGGGCAACACAGGCTAAGCAAAGGCAAGTTTTGTTAACATACCTACAATACAACAAGGTTGTTATATTACACTGGAAAAGGAATGTTGCTATCTACAATTGAAACCAAAATGCTGCTACTTCATTCATGGCAAACCAAATAGCTTCCAGTAACCAGATTAACATTTTCAAGCCCTCACTTCAAGTTCACCACAGAAGCCCTCAATGCATATGACTCTACACATTCTTCTTGCATTGTAGGTATGATAACATTCTCAGACCCACACCCTTTCTAATATCTTTCTGAAATTTGGCCATCAACCTACAGGCAATACACTCAACCATTGCATAAATTATCTTACTTTCTGTCATATTCCAACCAACTATTAAAGGACTGTGACACTTTGTTTGTTACATGATCGGATCTATGCACATGGTCAATAGTTCACATACTTTTAGGCCTTTCACTATCTAACAACTAATTTGCAGTCACATTGCTCAATTTTCTGTTGGAAACATGCCTTTGTTACTATCAACTATACAGTTGAGAGTAATACTCCTTTATACAGTACTTTTAGGCAATAACCATCAATGCTAAACCGAGGCCTGAAAACCATAACAAGTACATTTTCCATTGCACCTAAGCAAATAGAAAATCTCTTCAAACTTGAGTCTGGGTTCTAACTCAAATTTTATTATTTTTCTAGGTTGTTTCCAAAACAGACAAAGCATAAGCTGGGTCATTATAAGAAAATGCATAAATCCCTTTACTGTCTTATCTCACCTTTCTTTTGGCATGATAAAGCTTAGTTACACCATTTGGTTCTATGACATGATTATCCAACAATTCTTGTATTAAACTCTACAGCTCATATTTGGTTTAGCCTTTAGTTTAATATCTAGAGGATTGCTTTTCTGGCCTCTCTCAATATCTCTTTACACTGAAAAATGTCCTTCAGAAGTTATCTACAGGTGTTAAAACTAAAAAAAAAATGCCCTTCAGGAGTTAATACTGAATTTTTTTGGGGGCCTGGGAGACATTGAGGAGGGTAGAAAAGCAAATCCTCTAATATCTAAATGTTGCAATTGAAGTAAATGTGGTATTCGAATAATATTCTTGTGGGAATTACTTTTCCCACCCTATGCCTTTCCTCGCGCGGCCTATTTTTTTTCCCAAAATACCCCTCGTCCGGATTATAGAATCCAAACCCATTCCAGAATATTAATTCTGGATTTATTCGTGTATTTTGGCACTTCATCCACCCTGATGGATGATGATGTCAGTTATGAATAGATGGATTTTGATTATATAATCCGAAAATTGTAGATAACTTCCGGATTATATAACTCGAAAAGCGTAAATCACCCCGTTGAAAGTCAACAAAAGAGAGTGGTGAACGATGGTTCTGGATTATATAATCCGGAAAGTGATAATTATGTCCGGATTATATAATCCGGACTGCATCAGTACAAAGGCAGAAGCCATCTGTTTTGGCTGAGCCTCTGTTTTAGAGCATATTTAGTCAATTTTGTTGGCCTTTAACCATATGCAAACCAAAAAATCAAGTTATAACATCAAAATTAACAACACAATATAATTTTCAAACATTAATTAAACATAATTATCCAAATGGTACATAACATAATTATCCAAAAGATTCAAACATTAAAATTAAATAAAATACAATCAACTCCTAATAACTACACCAGTACCACCGCCACCTCTGCCACCACCCCTGCCACCACCTCTGGCACCCCTGCCACCCTTAGTAGCTCCCCGACAACGGTAAACTTTTCCATCATGCACCTCTTTCAACGCATCCTCCAAATGCTGCCATTGCCCAGTCCCTTTCGGCACCAGACCACTTCTCATCACATATGATGTGGTCTCTGATGCAGCTCATCATTTTGCTAAGCTGTAAGTACAGAACACATACTGGGTGTTTCCAGAATTCATTTTCCAGATTGCAACAATCCAGTTCGGAAAACGAAATCTGGATTGCTTCAGTACAAAGGAAAAAAAACACGAATCAAATTACTTGCATGCATACAGAAATTGAACTAACCTTCCATGTGATGTTTGTCAAGGATTGAAATGCGGTCCGTTTGAGCAAGATTTCACCGATTTTGGTTAGATTTTTGCAGTTCAGATTTTGGGATTAGAGGGAGAGAGAGAGAGTAAGTGAAAAGTAAAACTGCAAAAATGGGGGTGAACGCCCTTTTATACTTCGAATGAGTCCAGAAAATGTAATCCGGACTAGAAGTTAACTGTCCGAAATAGGGTTTCCGAGGGCAATTTATTAATTTTTGCAGGGCACGTGAGAAGGGCATAGGGTGGTCAAAGTAATACTCTATTCTTGTGCAAGAATGCAAATGGTTTGTACATTTTCACTGTACATGAATTTGATCAAATTCACGTATAATAGGCCAATTGCTTTATACATTTCTAATACCATGCAACACACGATGTCATTTTTGAAGCACACACGATAAACATGTTCAGTTATTTATTTTTCGGAACATTAACTTGTTAGAAAAAAATTAGACAATTTTTTTTATTTTTTTTTATTTTTTACAAATAGTCTAAAATTATGTTAACGATTATGATTATAAAACTATAGTTGACCATAACTTTCATAGGTCAACTAACCAAATAAGCACTGATACCAATCCAGAGAGACATTTGCCAGCAAAGAAAGTAAAACAGGTCTTCTGATAGAGTTATTCAAGACATGTAATGAAATAAAACAAGGTGAAAAAGACTCGAAAATAGACTGTAATTTCAAGAATGATCTCAATATTGTTCCGGAGCAGAACCAGGCACATCTTCATTGGTCTCTGTTTCTCCTTCATTTGTTGTAGAAGCTCCTTGTGACTTGGCCATCTCCATCACTTCTCCTGGTGGTGGATGGTCAAATTTGCATGTTGCACCAAACTTGCACGTTGCAGTTTTCAAATAATATGGACAGATCTCAACACCCTTCACGACAAAAAGTTAGATGTCAATAGTTTTACACATCACTTAATATTGAATATGAAATCACCAGTATCATGAATCTCTGATAAAAATTTGAGGCTAGCTAAGTTGATGCTACTAAAATTGAAGTTAATGGCTACAAGAATAATGCACAAGAGCTGTTTTCTTCGACACATTGTTCGAACAAACTACTCAAGCATTTGACAATCGGCATCTACTAAGAATGACTTGAAAATTTTCCATCACACGCAGTACGTAAAAATCCAAGTAACCATGCACTTTTTTGGAAACATAAAATCAATTTATAAATGGAAATGAAATGCAAATAATTCGCGATTTTGTAACGTGCATGCATATGAAAATGAGCAAACATACCTCTCTTCTTGGTAACCCTGCAGCAGTAAGTTTAACATTTGATTGCAGTTTTGACAGTGATGTTGTGCGGTCGATTGGGTGATGGTACTTGCATCTTTCCCCAAATTTACATATGCCAGATTTCATATAGAACTGCATGGAAAATAATTAAATAGAAATGTAAAAGGAAATTAGATATTTTATGCAGAGACTGGCTTTGCATGCAGAGTTATGCAAATAAATGATTATAAGCTTGTGTGAAGTTTGAACAACAGTGTTATTTTGCAAGAATCAAATATTTTTTAAACCAGATCGGTGCTTGAATAGATAAGGGAAGAAGTACAAGGTTTTGGGGTAAGACCAGTAATGGAATGAGCTACTGGCAGCCTAAAGCATGTTTGTAGTCGTCAATAAACAGATAGATTATCAAGCGGAAACTGATCCCCTAGCCCCCATCATTTTTCACCCAATACTAAATTATCCTAAGCAGAGCAATAAAAGCAACAAAGGCAAGTGATCCCTAATAGATATTGGGCAATGAAGTATAATAATATCACTGGGAAAAAAAGGCAAGTGCTTACATCACATTCAATCTGTCCAGGGCGCTGAGGATAGATAGTCCCTGTTACTCCCACCTGAGACTGGAAAACAAATAGCCAGATGAGATGAATTAGACTTCCAAGTATTTTCTGGATGATACCTCTCGGGAATATAAATTACAATAATTTAAGAATGGCAACTTTTCTATGCTGATAACAATTCTCTCTAAGTAGAGCCATTGCAAAAGTAGTACACTGAAAAAAACAATAACTTTGAGGTCACCCGTAAATTTTATGTTTAAGCAACTGAAACATTAATTTGTTTTAAACAACTCCCATACCCCACAAGAATGAGCAGCAGGTGTTTGTTTACATTATTTGCAATTTGCATTAGTCTATTCACCACGAGATTAAGTACAGTATAAACTTCCATATTACCATTGGATTTGACAGACTGGTGTCAAAAGCTTGATAAAAAGATGCAGCTGGATTAATAGCTCCAATGTTAAGATTAGCAGTTGAGGATGCCAAAACAGAAGGGCCCAATGCTGACACTGGTGGATTAATGGCTGCACCAAAGCACAAACATAAGAAATTATAGTTTAAGAAACATGAAAAAGTGCTAACATCCAAACACTATACATACCATTCATGTCGGGATGATTGTAGCGGCAACTGGCACCGAACTTGCAACTGATTTATATATGAATGGTAAAAAAAAAGTAAGGACATTTAATCCATAAAATTAAACAGAAATCAATATTTCCACTTCAAGAAAAGAAAATCAATATTTACCTTCCAGTTTTCATGTAGAATGGACAATCCACTTCCCCCTGTCAGCAAAGATTTGTACCGTGAAAAACCAGGCTTAGGCGATGTTTAGGTTGTGTTTTAGCTATTATGAAACAGTGAATAAACACCAAAGAACTTAAAGAGAAAATTAATACCGGTCTCACAGGAAGCCCTTTGCTATTATGCGACAGTGGAGATATAAGAGGCATAATTGACTGTGTATCTCCTATTGCCCCATCAAACACAGAAGAATTTGTTTGTGTCTGCTCAACAGTACGGCTCAAATCATCAGATAATTGAATCTGGATATCCTTGGGGTGATGGAATTTGCATGCAGCACCGTATTTACATTTTCCAGTTTTCAAGTAGAACTACATAAATATAAAACAGAAATACGCCACATATAAATGATGTCTCAAGTATTCATGCAAAAGATAAAGAGGAGTTCTAGCAACACACTCTCTAACACGCTACTCAACATACACTCTTCTATTGGTTGAAATTCAAATTGATTCTACTAAATCATGTAGGCGCCACATAAACTCAGTGGAGCCCATATGAATTTCAACCGATAAACTAGTGCGTTGCTAGCATAACTCAAAGATAAATATCTAACCGCGCAAGGGGGCTCCATTGGCCTCTCAGGTAAGCCAGAAACATCGGCATTTTCAGAGGGAACATTTGGATGATTAAATTTGCACTTTGAACCAAACTTGCATTTTTGAGTTTTCAGAAAGAACTGCGATGTAATTGACTCAAAATGAATGAGAAAATGATCAAATGTATCTGAAGAAAAAAGAAGGAAAAAGAGTAATTGCAAATTCTACTCACTGGACAATCTGGTTCTCCAGGTCTCTCGGGAAGAGTTTCACTTGGAACAATATGTGGAACCTAAAGCAGTTATGAATAAACCACGTACATCATAACAAATCAGTAAACCAATTATATATTTAAGAATTCAAATTTATAGGTGATTGTAATTCACCTTTTGCAACCAAAACAGAGGTAACATATTTAGCTGATTATATGAGTTAACGGGAACAAAGTTATCATAGCATATGATCTATTACAGCCTCTCACACACATCCTAAATTTCATTGGGCACTGGATACTACCAGAACAAAAATTGATAGACAAGTTGACATCATAGTAAAATATCATTCTAATACAGTTACATGTGTACTACATTCACCATTGCATTGACTGATATATGTAAGTTACTCAACTTCAAATTAGTGAAATAGTTTTAAACAATCATGTGACACCATAAAAAAAACAGCTTCATTAGTATAAACAGATTTACAAAAGCAAAGGAAATAAAAAGAGAGTGGCATTATGACAGAATTCCATCACAGCTCCTAAATTATAAGCTCTTACTAGTCACTACAATTGACAGGAAGCCCAAAATCTGAATATGTTATACTAAATTTAGAAATACATTGATCTTGCAAGCCGCTAATATTACTGGATTATCAACACAGTTCCTGATTGATACAATTTTCTCAATATCACTCACCCTATGTGACAGAAAAAGGAAACAAAATATAGAAAAGGAAAGAAGAGAAGGCAAGAACATGCATCACTTTGAAGATCTGTAACTGCAACCAACTTTCCCATAAATTGATGTGAGTAAAACAGATGTTCCAAGTATAGAAAATTTGGGTAAGTTCTACAGATGCAACTGATGTCATAACCAAACTGCTTTACACATTGCATCAACTACGTTTATATAACGAGAGGACCAAACATTAAGTGGACTACCATTTTATGTAGATCTGGTGAAGAATTGATCTCTACTAGCTTTTTTTTAGTTTAGATGACTTAGAAACATGAATCTCCACTCATTATTATTCAGTTTCTTAGAAGTTACCAAGCTAGTTAAATGCTTAAATATGTAGCAAGCTTGACACACACGACTTATATGCTCCATCTTGGGACAAAATGTTGAGATGCTAGAATTAGTTACTAGTCTTTAATATTATTAGTTTGTTTATTGTTGTACTACAAGTACTATTATACTTTACATATACGTTGTACTTTTTATTCTATTAGAATTCAATAAAAGCTTTACAGTGTTGATAACTGACATACATAGAAATCAAAGGTTTTACTACAAATATAATACATATAAACGGTAAGAAATAGTATATAATACACCATTCCATTATATATTCATATATGCTTTCTATATCTTAAAATACATGTTACTTTGCAATAACCAATAGTAAATGTACTATACAATAAAAATATAATTTTCATAGGCATAAATAGTAACAATAGTCACCTCTTTCCAATCTGGGATTCCACCCGCAGGAACCCAAATAGGATGATCGAACTTGCAGCTCTCTCCAAATTTACAGGTTCTTGTTAGCATATAGTGGGCACAATCCTTCTCTCCTGGCCTCTGTGGATAAATAGGCAAAGTACTTCCGGTTTCATATCTAGGGCGCTTGGCTAGTGAGTTCGACGTATACCAAGCTTCGTTTTGCCCAATTGTACTCAAAATGGATGGATGGTAGAGCGCTATGATACATAATAGAAGTGTATATACATGGAAACCAAAGCAAATGTATAAATAATACTTTATAAGTTTGACTTAGAAAATAATTTTGACAAAGAGCATAAGCTTAGTAACTAATAATAATATATTTCATCTAAAAATTAAGATAATTGAAGTTCATTAAGATTATATAAAAGCTTTAAGTATATGTTTGTCAAAATTATATCAAAATAACATACATAAATCTGGGCATATAAACAACATAATCCAGAAAATATTTAAAATAGCAACACTGTGCCCTCTGTTTGAAGTTTGGTTAGTAAGTAGCGAAACACTTAAATAAGAAGCCAACTCTAGAGGCTTTTTTTTAACATTGCCATTAATTGTCATTGTTCACAACTTCACATCACCTATCACACATTAAATCTTGTGTCTATATCTTTTGCTCTTTGCTAATGTTCTACACAGGCCACAAATTCATACCGTGTGCAATGCCTAGAACTCATGCTGTCAAATAGCAGCCATAGTGGCGCTACATATAGTGATATAGAGTAGCGAAATTTGAACAAAATAGTTTCTGTTCCATGATACGCTGTTATGTAAAAGTATTATCAAATAGTCGCTATAGCACTGTAGTCGCGGAATTCAAACAAATTGTTATTTACTGCGATTGTGATTGACAACACTGCTAGAACTACATAAACCCCACCTAAGCCAATGGCACTAGAAGCATACAACAACAACAACACCAAGCCTTTTCCCACTAAGTGGGGTCGGCAATGGCACTAGAATCATAATCACAGAAAATTGAATTTGAAAACATTCAAGTAGATATAAAAATGAAAAAGTAAAGTAAACTAAATATGCAATAACCAATGAACGCACGGGAATGTTGAGATTTACACAATGTAGGACCAGAAGCGGATCTTCTCTATGACAGGTGGGAGACATGGCTCCCCCAATTTTTATTTTTTTTTGCATCAAATATGTATATTACTCTTTCAAAATATATACCAGCTCTTAGGAGTGTCGTAGCTATTAGTGTATTGTTAAGGAACCAGTGTATCTCATATTCGACTCCTGTGTGCTACGTTTTAACTATTCTCTCCTATTTTCGTTAAATAAATAACACCCAGAACCAAAGAGGTGAATTCGAACCTCTAACCTCACAATAAAACTTATAACACTACATCATCTTAACTAACCTTTTTTTTTTTTTTTAAGAAGTTAAATTAGCCCATCCAAATTGGCACTAGGGGGGAGAATCGAACCTGAGACCTTGAGGAGCACACTCCCAGGTCCTAAGCCAATACCACCAGGCCAACCCAAGTGGGTTCTTAACTAACCTATTAATTGTTGATAACAAAACAAATGATACTTAACGTAGCTCCCTTAAAAAATCTAACTAAACTCCACCATTCTTCATCGCCGATACTTCAAATCGAAGGCGTGTATAGCGTTTGATACAGACACATATGATTGCATTCAATCACATTCATTTTCTTAAATTATTACTGGTGTCGGGAGGGTTGTAAAATAACGCTGTTAGTGTCACATTAATAACAAATTTCCCTTCCCCAATCATTTAAGCATAAGCATTCAATAATGGGAAGGAAAAAAAAAATGAAGAAACCAATCATTTAATTCAACAATTATAAACAAATCATTAATTATTCATTAATTACTGCAATTTAAAACAAATCCAACTCTAAAACAGTTCCAACAATCAATCATCAAATTAAACAAACCTAACAAAAGTGTCATAATCCACATCACTCATAATAATTAATTAATATTAATATCCATAAATCACCAACACAAAAAATTGAAGAAGAAGTAAACAAGAAAACTAACCATCAGAAGAGCGTTTAAGATCAAGTGAAGCAGCGGAGCCAACATTTGTTGCAGCGGCGGCGACGGCGGCAGCGGCGGAGGGGAAAGCATTCGCCCAAGGATTAGTGGTGGAGATTCTAGAAACAACTCCAGGAGGAGCAATGTCAAAATCGGAGGAGTAGCGGATGGAGGAAGCAGCGGCGGCGGCGGCTTCGGCGGTGCGGCGATAGTGAGCGAGGAACATTGTATTCGGGTCGTAATATTGGGTCGGGGATGTTGTTGATGGAGCTGCTCCGGTTGGGATGTTGTAAGAGGATGTGTAGATACGGTTTTCCATATTGTTTTGTTTTTATTTTGTAGAGAAATGAGAAAAGGATGGTAGTGGTGTCATGTTGAATTGGTTCATTTGAAAAATCATACAAGATGAATGAGAATGATTGCATAGCATGTATTATTTCTTTGGCTAATTAACTATCCATTTTACGCTTTTCTTTTTTTAATCACTATTTTTATTTATTATGTATAATAACCGTAAAAACAACTACAATTATCTGTTAAAAAATAAGAGACAAAAGTTTGTCATGTTTTGTTATAAATCGTGTGTGCATTATCTTGTATTGTCTTGTCTGTTGTTTATCTTTTAGCATATCCAAGGCACCATTTGATCCAGGAAAATGTTAACTAGTATTCCGCGACATTAGTTAAGTTGACTCATATAAAAATTTTGCATTAGAAGAAGATTTTACTTGTTGCCTTTTTAATGAAAAATTTATATTTTTAACTAGTGTTTTAGGGGACACTGGTTAACATGACCCGGTAAATATCTTTGCACGCAGCTGCAAAGATTATTCATTCAAGTTAGATAGGTTGGAATGAGTAGCAAGAGATTTAACTTTGTCTATTCATAAAGATGGATTCAAGATTGAATATTTGGTTAATTTCAAAGAGATTTGTTATCATTTTCATTAATGTGTTCTTGAATTTAATCTTTGATAATTTTAAACCAGATACAAATTACTCTCTAATATAATGACTTAGAGACTAATTTATTATTTATATAAAAATGTTAAAGGCTAATTTTGATATTATTTTGTAAGAGACAAAACTTTTTTTTTTGGGAGCAATAGGAGACTAAACTTGGCCACAAGATAATTGTGACGAATTAGATTTTTATTCTTTAAAAAAGTAGGCCTCCGATTGTCTAATTTTCTATTATTCTGTACATGATTGATTTCATTCTTTGGATGAGGTAAAATTGGGTTTAAAAAGAAAATTTAATTTTGACATATTTGATTGTTATAAGAAATTTATTTTACCTCTATAACCCTATAATTGTTCTAATTTAAAGTCAATATTTGTTTTTTTTAACTTCACACGTGATTTTTAGGTTTAAATTTATTGTATACTAACATTTTTATGTGTATGTATTCTAACTTAAAACTAAAATTTATATTATGAAATCATTTTTTGTCACTATTAAACCAAACACACAGTTAGGACTGGTCAAAATTAATTCTTACAAACTGAATAGTGAAGATGTTTTTCACTTATAGATATATTTTCAAAATGTATCTCATGTAATTTGACATTCTGAAGAAGCAATTGAAGTTCTAAATGAAGCACACAAAATCACTTCACTTTTGCTATAACTTATTGGTGTAATACTAAAACACACTATTATCACACATTTTTTAACATACTTTTCTCTTTTATTAGTTAAAATTTACATGGATCTCACTAAATTTATATAAAACTCTCATGATTTGAAGGAACTCATGTTAATTTAATCAATAAAATACAATGATTTGAAAAATATGTGTTAGATAATGTGTTGCAAGTACCACTCTTGCATAGAGATTGTTATAAGTATACCTTGTACCCAATTGATTAACTAATGAAATTCCTTTTGCATTTTTATTAAAAATATTATCTCAAAAGAGAAATTAAATTAGTCTCTATCATATAAAATTATATATTGGAAACCAAGACCCCCCAAGACCCCACTAATAAAAAAGTTCCACATATAATGAGTTAATGAATAGACATATCATCCACTATTGCCACATCCACAACTTGGCTGTTACTTGCTTATTCTAATTCTAATGTATACCAATCTATACTCCCACAGCTACTAACAATTATGTAACCCTAAGTTTGGTCGATACCTTATCTTTATCTTTTGCTCCACCAGTCGATAAATTTCCTCATGTAAAGGTGCCTAAGCCTTCCTTGAGAAAGCTTTGTGATATTAAAGTAACTAGAATCGGTTATTGATATAATATGAGTTAATCAGGATTGCAGTTGTATTTTGTGTAGAATTGGTTAGAGGTTAACTGTAACGTTCCAAAAAAAAATTGTAAGTTTTGTTGATTCCTGATAATAAAATTACATAAATATATATTTTCACATTTGCTATAAGTTTATTAGATTTTATTCCTAAGTATAAAATCAATGTTCTTGGCAATATAGTTTTTTTTTCTTCCAAAGTTAAGAATGGGAATAAAATTCTCATAAGTACGAGTAACTGCATGAGATTTTCACCAAAAGAAAAATTTCACTCAAAAAATAAAAACGAGTACTATATGCAGTTGAAGTTGGCAGAGGAATCTCTGTCTTTTCTGTTGAAACGTGCTGGAGTGAGAATCTTTGCCACAAGGATTGTACTTTTTACTTGTGGTTGAGATTGAAAGAGTGAAACAAAGTATAAAATTAATGGTGGAGATTGAATCCATAAATCCTTGTTTGAGACACATGGATTAAAGTCTTTGGTTTATCTCTATCCTACAATTGAATATCTAACTGTTGTGGTACTTCAATAACTTGACTGATACACAAATCAATGTTAAGAATTAGAAATTCCAAAAAAGAATAAGAGCTTTATCACTTTCTTTCTTTGACTAGTGTGTCTTGGCAACTCTTGGTAATAGGTCCCTCACGTACCATTGCATTCGTTTCTTCTCTCATCTAATTAAACGGTATGTGTGTTTCTCAATTTTCACACATTACATTTTTCTCTTGTTTTCTTCCTCTCAACTCAATCAAAACCAATTCAATTTCTCTTCAAAATGTCTGGAACAAACAACAAACCTTGGACTTTTGAAGAAAACCACATTTTCGAACTTGCATGTTATGATATACCTGAATATGCTCCGGACCGATATCAAAGAATGGCGGCGATGTTGCCCGGAAGAACTCCCTCCGAACTTATTGAAAGGTACATTGAATTAGAGGGAGACATGCATGCAATTAGGTTTGGTCACCTTGCTCTTGAACCAACTAAGTGGACCGCTCAAGAAATAACGTAAGTATTTGTTCTTTATTTTTCTACTTATATATTTGTATATATTTTATTTATCATAAGTTTTTCTTAAGCTAAGATAGTAAAATGATAAAAATCCATGATGATCATATTTCCTTGCTCCTTTATCATCCACACTTCCACAAAAATATTTCAAATTTTCTACCTTACAACACGGTTACATTTTATTATAATGTTTTTATTTCATATTTTTGAAGTGTGTTGGACAACAACAAGGAGTATCATGACAAAGACATTGGCAAGATTAAGGATGCTCTTGATGAAATTGGAAGTACAAGAACTGTCAAAGAGATTGAAGACTACTATAAGATGAACTACAATTTCATCTTAGGTGATAAGAAGCAGTGAGGGTAATTGCTAGCTGGGGGGCTTACTATGTGTGCTGTTCTTTTTATTTGTTTTTATCTTATTATATTATGTTTGTCATTGTTCATTTTTGTGACTTTGTGTGGGTCTTTAGTAAAAACAAATGTTTGTGTGTGTCTTTATTATAGCCCCCATTTTTATGGGAAAAAAAAGGTTAATCTTCGTATTATTGTTATTTCTGTCTCTCCCAGTTTTCTATCATTTTAGAATTAGAATTTTCTCTCTTACTAAATCGAATATGGTTGAATATGTCCAGTTATTTATCTATCACATTCTCTATCGTTAACACAAGCTTAAGAATATTCACATATGCCTAGTTAAAAATATTCTCTGCATATTATTCATTCCTAATTACACGTAAAAATATTTTCCAGTTTGACGACAAAAGAAAAATATAAAAAAAAGGCCATTCAGACTATTGCAATTTTTTTAAACATTGTATACTTGGAGAGTTATTTACACTTTTTTTTTTGAAGTATTGGAGAGTTACTTACACATAATAATGGTTAACGTTCTACCAAAAAAAACATAATAATGGTTAACGAGTCCCAAATATAATTACGGGGAGTACTTTTTTTTTGAGGGAAATTACGGGGAGAACTTTTAGACAAAAATATCTGCATTTCAATTTATAAGTAGCAACTTTTATATGAATTTTTTTTGTCCAGCTCATTTATTATTGTAAGTTTAATACTCCCTATATAGATAATTATTCCCACAAATAAATGTCTGGCACAATTTAATCTACTAAATGTGCAACACATAACATATGAGATTTTTGTTTTGTTGAGGGGAACATATGGGATTGTTTAAGGCTCCGGCTACGGTGCGCGATCTCAATGGATCTCCTACCGTAGGAGACTACATTCTTTTTTTTTTTTGGTTTGTAAATTGCTTGTGAGCCATTGGATTTGGAAAGAACATTTTCAATGACACGGGTATATTGGCAGGTTGACCCACTAGCATTGTATATTATAATTTTTGATGTTGATTTTTAATAAAGTAATTAAATTTGCAATCAATTTACGTAAAGGGTGTTTATGTCATAGTTGGAAAAATATGAAAATGTCGAATAAACTTTTGGTGTGCGTATATGTTCCCAACAAACTCTTATAGTTCATCAATATTTTTGCTTCACAAACTCAAGAAAATTGAAAATTCAACAAAAATATAATATCCTGTTTTTGCATATTGAAGTTTTAGTTGGGGATGTTTATTAAAGGGTTAGTTAATTTGACGAACGATGGGAGACTTGAATAGGTCTCCTACCGTAGGAGACATGGTCTTCTTCTTTTTTTTTAAAAAAAAAATAAAATAAAATGAATATATACCATTGGATAATGGTTGGATCAAAATTTTATTATACAGTTAACATTCAATTGCTTTCTTTTATTCTAAACTAGTGTATTTATTCGACGTTATTTGGGTTAGACATATAATTAATGACGACCAAAATTTTGTATAAGTAACGTATCCGCAGATAAAATTTACCACGAGCTGGTACAAGACCAATATTTTAATGGGTACACACGAATAAAAGAAAATCATATTTTAAAAACTCATAAATTAATAGATGCACATGCAGATGAAATTAACAGGATTTAGTAAAAAAAGATTATTAACACATATAGAATAAAATAAATATTTTTATATTTTATATGAAATAAAAATCTTCTCGAAATAAAAACAAACATATAAAATATTTTGACGGTAATCAAAGTAGATATGGATTGTTGAGATGTTTATGCTAGATATGAAAATGAGTTTTGTTACAAAATTACCATCATTTTTTGTTAATGACGAGAAGATTTTTATTTCATGACGAAAAGTTTTTCATTTAAATAATAGGACAATCGTATAATTTTACTAATTTAATAATGGGTATAAATTTATGTGAGTCCAAGAACTTAAAAAATGTTTATTTTATTCTATATGTGTTTTTTTTTTTGTGGTCGGGATTTGAACTCCGGACCTTGCATATATGATGCATTGTCCTTACCAAATGATCTAAGCTCACGAGGACTTTATTCTATATGTGTTAATAATTTTACTAAATTCAGTTTGTCAAATTTTCTTTTTTTTACTAAATCCTGTTAATTTCATATGTATGTGCATCTATAAATTTACGAGTACTTACAATATGATATTTATTTTATTCGTGCGTATACCCATTAAGATATTGGTCTTGTACCAGATCGTGGTAAATTTTATCTATGCAATATGTTGCATACAGAATTTTGGTCGTCCTTAATTATATGTCTAACCTGAACAACGTCGGATAAATACACTAGTTTAAAATAAAAGAAAACAATTAAGTGTTGGAGGTGTATAATAAACATTTTAATCCAACCCTTATTCAATAGTTCATATTCATTTTAAAAGGAAAAAAAACATGTCTCCTACGGTAGGAGAACTATTCAAGTCTCCCACTTTACACCGGCCGTGTTCTTAACATATGGGATTGTTTAATTACTTTTGAATTTTGCTAAGTTAAATTATCAAAATTTAAAATCAATTATTAAATGTGCAAGACATAACATATGGGATTGTTTAATTTTTTCATTGGAATCTTGAAAAATCATTTTTCTTTTGTGATAGACTCAATTAATACATCTCTCCCTCTATATTAGTCATTTTAGAAAGAAAAAAAAGTTGATGAAACACAAGTCGTTTTACAATATCATTAATTATATTCTTCTTATATTACCGCTATAGACAATATCTTTTAATGCTTCCCTAAAAAAAAAAAAACTATTTATCAATGCTATGTGTGTGAAAATTCAAGTCAAGCTTGCATGCACACACTGGTAGTACGTAGTGTGTGGAGTGTGAACGACTTATACATGATATAAGTATATGATATGCATTGAATTGAGAAATGTATGTGATAAGAATAAGAGAAATATATAGTTCACCAAAAGAAAAAGAATAAGACGAATACATGTATAGTCACATACCTAAATTAAAATTATTTAGGCAAACACTCATAAAATTTACACCATTTAAGCATTTTAAAAATATATACTAATTAATTTTTTTCTTTCATACTTTTTACATTCATTTGAGTGTGTCAAAATGAATTTTATATATGTTTCTGACCAAACAAGTGCAATTCAACTTTTTTATCTCACATATATTGTCCTATGTTGGTTGTTGCGTATCAAAGCAACAAGCAAACAATTATCACTAAGATAAGATATACATAATGGGCAAAATAAAGATGTGTGACAAGGAGACTGAGTAACCATACAATAAAAATGGGAATCAATTCTAAAGTACTTACAAAGAGCAGAAGTTCAACTACCCTTATTGTTCACAGGCTACCATTTTCAATTTTATACATGCTATGACGAGAGTCATCCTTTGGTTTCATTTATAGAGTGATCAAAATAGATTATGGAAGTGTAGAATTGATTTTCTTGTGTTTAGTTGTTCAAAATAAAAGTGTGTTGAATTATAAATTTGAGTGTTAAAACCAATTCTAGAATAAAAAACTCTAATTTTCACACTTTTACATGAATGTATCTAAACACTTAACCCTCAATTTTAGCTTGAATCAACGTCGAAGAAAACATACACTAAAAGACAAAGTTTTTCCAAATTCACTTGTTTTGAGGTGAAGGTCTTGCATAGTCATAATGTTTGGCCACAACATGCAGTTGAGCGCACACAAATAAAATGGATAAAGTAGATAAACAAACAATAAATAATGCATACTTTTAAAATAATTAAAAGATGTATAATTTTATAGGTTTGTGTCCAAATAATTTTTACTTAGTGTTGTGACCAATCAAGTATTACTTTTTGAGTCACCCTCCTAACTTTTGCTCTAGCTATAACTAGGCGGAAGTTAAAAAAAAGCAACAAACATAAAGTTACGTGGTGGGTGGATCGTCATAAACCATTTTACACTTGTTGCGTGATTGGGTAAATGCCATGCAGGTTTGACACAAGTTCATGTTTGACTTTCATAATGATCCTATTACATATGATCTTGAGATATGGTTCAAGATGCATGCAACCAACCAACATAACACATTCTTTCTCATTGAATGTTGATTTAGTTGAACATCTAGAAATGACAAAGCTTTCTTTGACATTAATTACCCGATTTGACTTATTCTTACCCAAATTCACTCTATAATCCCACCAAGAAGATTTTTGGTGTCCTTCTCATTTCCCTACTCCTAGTCTGGCTTCTTGGCACCCTCCTTCAGATCATGTGATTAAAGTTAATCTTGATGGTAGTTCGCTTGGTAATCCTTGTAGATCAGGATTTAGGGGTCTCATCAGGGATTAACTAGGCGGTTGGATAACTGGTTTTGCTGCAAGATGTGGTCATATTACTAATATTAATGTTGAACTTCGTTTTATTTCTTATGAATTACAAATCACTTGGGATCATGGTTTTAATGATATCATTTGTGAGTCAGATTCTCAAATGACCCTGACTTTTATAAAAGACACGTTTTTTATGATTCCCTACATGAAGGGAACTCTCATGCAAATTGACTCATTAAACTGAGCATGTCGCTTTCTCATGAGCTCAGGATTATCCCCACTTATCCGTAGCCCATTTTTAGATATTGTGTAACTTATTTTATATAAACCCAGTTTCTCCCTTTGTAGTTTCTTTCTCTCTTTTATCTTTTGCTTTTGCATAAGATTTGCAACAAAACCTCATGATTTGAATTGGTCTCGAGGTAAAAATGATTTTATACATGGAAAAAAGGTAGTTTGGTTTATTGTTGGAAAACAACAAACAACCAATCTTTATCCCGTTAAGTGGGATCAATTACATGAATTAAATTACACCATAATGTTCTACCATAAATCATATTTTGGATCCAATTCATCTCTATATCTTTTTTAGTAGTTTCTCTTATAATTTTTCAATGTCTTCATCTGCCTCTCATGATATGACTATCCTCTATATGATCTACTCTCCTTACCACATAATCTACATGTCCTCTCTCTCTCTCTCTCTCTCTCTCTAATATTATTATTTCTTATCTTATCTCTTTTAGTCTTAACATACATCCAACACAACATCACAATCTTTGATATACATTTTTTATACCGTGTTGGTTCTTAATCGCCCAACACCTGGTCTTACAATATATTTAGGTTCTTATCCATTTCAACCACTCAACTTGAATACAATGATTTACATTTGTTTATATTTTTCCTTTAGTTTTGTACTATGAACCCAAAATAATTAAACTATATAACTTGTGGTATACTTTGACTCCAACTTTCATCTCCAAGGTAAAAATTCTCCATCTTTTACTAAATTACATTCTATATACTTTGCATTGCTTCTACTTTAAATCCAATCTAATTATGGCCCGTTTGTTTGAGATTTTTTTCTTGAGAAAATCTAATTATGACCCGTTTGTTTGAAATTTTTTTTTTTACCAAAAATCCACTTTTATCATTTTAATTTTTTTGGTGGTAGCCAGGGTTCGAATCCCGAACTTTGCATATATTATGTATTGTTTATACCAACTGAGCTAAGCTCACGAGGACCTTTTATCATTTTAATAGTATTTGTTTCGGATTTCTGAAAAAAAATCACTTTGTTAAAAAAAATCATTTTTAATCTTAAAATAAAAAACTATTCCTTGCAGCTTTTCCAAAATAATTGTTTTTTTTATTCTTCTAAAAACAGGGAACATAAGTATTAGAACTTAATTTTTTTTTTTTTTATGATAGTAAGCAAAAGAAAATTAGCTTCATTTTCTTTCTTTTAAAAAATCTTTAGATTTTTTTAATCCAAAGGGTGCCTTTGTTTTGGCATAAAAAAAATCTATAGATTTTGTTTTAAAAAAATAGAGATTTTTTTTTAAAAAAAAAAGCTGAAGCTATTTTCCGTTCGTTTACTATCATAAAAATAACATATATTTTTTTCAGGGAAATGTTAACTTGTGCCCTTGAGGCACAAGTTTAAAAACTAAACATAGAAACTTTTTCTTGGAAACTGGACATTCATTGTATTAAAAGTATAAACTTTTATATTTACAATGTAAAAGTTATCTTTTAATTTCATTTTTAGTTTATTAACCTGTGCCTTTCTTGTGCCCTCATCAATTAGGCAGTGGCAAGAAGTAACAACTTCTCATGTTTTTCTTCACAATACCACACCTCATTGGACAAAGCTTTAGAACCTTTGAACCATCCCTAAATATGTACACTTAGTTTATATAATTCTTCTTCATGATAGACTCTTGACTAAGATGAAACTAGTTCATAAAAGATTGGTTATTGATACTTTGTGCCCACGTACGGTGAATTTGAAGAAAATGTTGATCATATTTTCAAAGATTGTTTATGGACAAAACATGTTTGGTTTTACTCACTTCTTGGTCTTTTGAGGCCTTATAAGATGCCTTCCAAAATCTCCTTATAAAAGAAATTAACCCTCTAAAGGAAAAATATATAAAAAAGATATTTTTATAGAAATTTACATGTATATGTATACAATGTTGATGTTTATTCACCCTATATACCTTTCAAAATCTCCTTATAAAAGAAGAAAATACTCAAACTAAAAGCACCTATACACTTCTAAAAATACTCAAAATCTTCATAAGAAGAATCATGCTGCATCTTACTATTTTTATCACTAACAATATCAACAATCTTCTTATTATCAGCAGCAGCCACTACAATTTCCTTACTAACATACTGACTAAAATCAAACGGTTCAGGTATAATCGGAGGAGTAGAACTTCGAATCAAAGCCCAATTTACACCTTCGAAAAATGGATGTTGTTTAATCTCAGTAGCACCTCTTTTATAAGCAATTCTCTTATGAGGTTCTTTAACCAGCAACCCTCTAATAAGATCCCTAGCTACCGGACTCGCGGAAGGATGGTCAGGAAACCTTAAAGGCTGTCCTACAACATTAAAAAGCGTTGCGCGGTTTCCATTACCTTTAAACGGGGTTGTTCCGTATATAAGCTCGTATAAAAATATGCCAAATGTCCACCAATCAACAGCACTACCGTGTCCTTCTCCACGCACGATTTCTGGAGCAAGATACTCATGTGTCCCAACGAATGACATTGATCGGACGTTAGTTGGTTCTGCCATTAATTCTGGAAGACGGCCACCTACCATGAGACCGAAATCTGATTTTGATTTTCGGTTTCTTTTGTATGGGAGGATTCTTGGGAAGAAGAAATTTGATGGTTGCATGCAGCCCTGTACTGCATGTTCGTTGTCCAGGATTCCAATGGATGTGGTGGTGGTGGTTATGTGTGCGGAGGAGGATTTGACGAGGGTGGGGCTAACGGAACAACGAAGGGATAAGTCGAAATCTGATAGCATTATGTGGCCATTGTCTCGGACTAGGACGTTTTCTGGTTTTAAGTCTCTGTATACTATTCCTAACATGTGGAGGTATTCCATTGCTAATAGAATCTCTGAACAATAAAACCTGCATGGCACAAAAATTTCATTAATTAGCATTTAGCATACTGATTTTTTTTTTATAAAATTTATACCATTTTGTTTTTTATATAATGTATTATATTTATCAGTGATTTCTACTTTGATTTGACAATTGGATTCAAAAGTAGAAGTTCGCGATCCTCCTCTACTAACCGTAGTTCGTTTTTTATGTCATTGAACTGAAAAAAAGTGACTAACCTTGCAGCATTTTCAGTGAAATGCTTGTTGGGTTGCTTCATTCTGAGGTTATGCAAACTACCACAACTACAAAACTCCATGACCAAACAGTAATACTTCTCATTTTCAAAATAAGAATACAAAGTTGGCAAGAAAGGGTGATCAAGAAGTCCAAGAATCTCCCTTTCAGTATGTGCTCTAAGAAGCTTGTTTCTGCTAGCAAGTGAAGCCTTATCCATTAATTTCATAGCATAGAATGTTCCTGTCCCTTTAAGTTCAACAAGATACACACTTCCAATGTCACCGTAACCAACACGCTTCAAAAGCCGAAAATGACCAAAGTTAAGATTTGAATTTGACCCTCTTGAAATCATGTTGATTGCATCCCACCTCACATCATCTCCTGTATGAGGCTTAAATATTGGTGCACTTGTGCTTTCTAGACTACCACTACGTGAATTCGGTCCACTCCTTGAAATCATTCTTGGACTTGGTCTTGGAGTTGTGGAAAATTCAGAGAAATTTCTCATAAGTGATTCTAACTTTTGTGGTCTTGGTGATGATGTTGGTTTATTTGTAGTTTTCTTTGCATTGTTTTGATCTGTGAAACCATCTATTGCTTCTTGATTGTTCACTTGTTTAGTATCATCATTTTCTGTATGATCATTTGCACAACTTTGATCTGTTTTATGAGCTTCTTCAGATAAGCTGTTGTCACTCATCTGCATTTATTTAATTATGTGTAAAATAGAAGGTTTCCTAAAATCATAATAATAATTATTAGGACCAAATTATTTGTTTTACAAATTTGACTGACATGAAAAACTTACATGAGGTGAATCAGGCATTTTGATAAGCTTTGAGGCCAGCAATGGATTATAACACAATAGCACCTCTCAGGAGGAATTTCTGCAAGAGCATATCAAAATAAAGTTAATATAATAAATAGAAAATGTTACATTCAATGCATAGTCAAAAGAAAAAAAAATGGAAGGCTAATTTTAAGAGTATCGGAAGAGTTAGTAACACGACTCTTTCCATAAAAGAACCGGAGTTTAATTCTGGAGCTGTCCATTTGGGAGATAGTCTAACTCCATATAAATTTAACGTTTGTTCTGTTGTTGTCTCAGAAAATTAGTTTGATTGTAGGCCTGTGGAAATACCTTGGAGCATCTATTGAAGTCAAATACTCTAATGAAGATGGGTTGGCTACAAAAAGGAAATTAACTTATTTCTCATTGTTGTTAGATTCAGCCACAATTTATGTAAGAAATATAGTAAGTATCACCATGTACTATGTCTCTAACATGAATCCATATAAAATTTATTTGCTTATTACCAACATTACATTGGTCCGAATGGAATTGACTTTCAATACAATTGCACTTTCAAGCATCATAAAGGTAGAGTTCACAGCAACTAAGGTCTTAGTTCGAGCTCTATAGATGGAAAAAAATGTGGTTGAGAGGAGAGACTATATTAAAGGTGGTCAGTTAGATTCTTCGAAAAAGATTAGTCATTACAAAATAGGTAAATACTCCGCACCAATAAGATGGTTACCAAATGCTACCAAACAGTCTGCATCATAACTATAATTATGACCACATATAGGCGACATTTGCCTACGATTTTTTATAAATTATAATCTATAAAAATCACAACTTAATTATCAAATCATTTTAACCTATTTCTTTGTTTTTTGAAGGGTTTTTAACCTATTTGATGAATGGCATGATAAACTATTGTGGAATATATAATGTACATTGTTGTGATCAAAAGTAAAAGAGACAAGAGAACCCCTCAGAAAATGGATGTTATGGGAATAATGCCAAACCTGAAAGTTAATAATATCAGCAAATTAAACTTGATAACTTGTTAATCCTTCCTTTGCATGTGATCAATGAAGAGACATCATCTCTCATTGGTTTGAATTTTGCAACATTGAAAAAGTCAACAAAAGTGAAAGAAAAGAAGAAAAAAAATAGAGAGATATGAATAAATGTTGATGGTCAGGCAGAGGATGAGAATTGGATATTGGCTAGTTCTTGATTGGAGCAGCAGCACCAAACATCATAAAAACAGTTGAAGGAGGAAATTGAGAGGAAAATGTGGATTAAAAGGAAGAAGATTATAACATAGCCAAAAATTAGAAAGCACACATTTATATATGTATAAATAGAAAATTAAAAATATATGAAATTATCAATGTGTTTATGAGCAAACTATACATACATAGATACATACATCAAATGAAAGAAGGAAGAGAAAGGAAATGGTCATGAATACGGATGGATAGGCGTTTTTGTCTCTATAAAAAATAGTGGTTTTGTTTTTGCTAAATCAATTCACATCACACTCAGGTATAGTGTTAGCCAAAGTTTAACTCCAGGTGGCTATTATTTTAAACACGATTACATTTTAAATTGAATTGCAATTTAGGTCCCTCTTTTTTTTGTTGAAACAATTTTGGTCCCTCTATATTCACTATTTTGTAAAGGTTCATTTGTTTTAAAACCTTAGCCTTCATTGCCTTGGAAAACACTGGAACGTCAATTTAAGTTTATGTTTTAATTACCTTTGAATTAACAAGACCCTGCACGTAAGGATCACTGTGCGATCAACAGGTGCAGTTAGGCATTGGAGGAATACACCTAGATCAACCGAGATAGTATAGACTCTGCACGTAAGGATCACCGTGCGATCAACATGTGCAACTTGACAACTGATTAGGTTAGAATGTCCCAACGGCCTTATCACTTGTATAGTCTACTGATGTACGGATTAGCGTAATTGCAAAATGGCAAGTGTACCAATCGTTAACCAAGTAATAAAGTGATAAGTAGAGTATCGTATCCACATGGATTTTCCTTTCGTTCGATCAATTCTTGTTACTTATTTTTGTAAGTTTGACGGTATAAAATTTAAGTTGCAATTTTTATCTGTTTGCAACAGAGCAAGTTTACCTGTTTTGGTTGCAGAAAAGTAAGCAGCGGTTAGGATTCTTCGAATCTCCTATGTATATTCGTTGTTGGATAATAAGTAATAAATATGCCGCGCTTATTTATCTTAGGTTGACTATACAAGTGATGAGGTCGTTGGGATGTTACTAACCTACATTGGTTTATCCCTCCAATGGCTAACTGCACCTGTTGATTGCACGGTGATCCTTAGTGTGGGGTCTTGTTAATTCAAAGGTAATTGAAACATAAACTTAAATTGACTTTCCAGTGTTTCCCAAGGCAATTATAGCCACACTAAGGTTATACGCGCGCTACAGTATAGGGTTGTTAATCCTAAAGGACTCCGCCACCTTTGTAAGGAATATTAGTGTGGGTCCTATCCAAGGTTCCCTTAGGTCTGTCCATCCATGAATCTTAGGACACTCATAACACACTCTCTCTACGTTCTTAGTAGTTCTACAAATGGGCAGCCCTATCTACGTTTACCTTACTAAGGGTTTCAAGAGAATGGTTCTATTGGGTTACAACTTATTTCGGACAGCTAGGTACTTGTTTCCCTAATTACTAACCAGTTAATTCCTAGGTTCGGTAAGCCACCACACGACTCAACGGTTTCTAGCCACTGGGTACCTAGGTCTAGGGTCAAAAATTCCTATGGTATCTTTGGCTAGTTAGTAATCACTTACTTCCTAGATAGATAGTTATCAGTAAAGGGATATAAATATCAAGATATAAGCATCTGGTTGGTGATAGCAATATTAGGCTCTGTCACAACCTAAGTGCATAATCTAGGGTTGCACCTCTCATAGAAATAAAACTATATACTAATAAAACTTAATAGAGAATAAAAGAATAAATAAAATAATAAACAACATATTAAAATAAATAAATATCCAAAAAAATATACAGAGGTTCATCTTGGAACTCTAACCTAAAAAGATTTAGTTACACATGGTAACTAAAAACAATTTACTAAAGATAAAAACATACCCTAGAAAATCAAGGAGAAGATAGAAACTCTCCCGAAGCTCCAAAGTCGCCTTCCTCTTGAACTGTGCTACAATTATGAACGCGAAATCCTGAATGAGGAAGGCTGGTATTTATAGTGAGAGTTTTTACCTAAGTTTGGGCTAAAAGTGCGGCTTTACCCAAAATAATAACAACAAAAGATGCTTGTGCCCCACATTTTCAGGTGCACGGGGCACATTGCCAGTGTGCTAGGCGCATGAGAGAGAGGACAAAACCATGCCCTAAGCGCATGAACAATGCCCTAGGTGCATGGATGCCTCTCCATGTGCTAGGCACATGATTCTTGTGCTAGGCACATTTGTCATATGCTAGGCACATCCTCATGTGCTAGGTGCATGGCATCTCCTTCTTGGGCCCAAATTCTCTAATTTTCTGTCGTTTTAAGTCTTTGTATTCAAATAACTTGCCTCAGGACTTGGGAACAAAATTCCTCCCATTTGTAAGTCTTTTGAGGCCTCTTGAATCTTCATTCTCTGCTTTCTTGAATCTTCACAATTCTTCGGATGTTCTTGATTTGCCGATTTGTCTGATTTCTTCGTGAATTAGTTCAAAAACCCCCTAAAATTGTTATGTTTCGGGAAAACTAGAATTACAGACTCAAATATAGAAAACATTACAAAAGTCCCAAAATCATAGGCAATCGTTCTAATACTCCTCCTTTTTGCTGCTAAAACCTAATTAAAATAACTGAAAAATATGCTATGAATAACGTAAGATGACCTTTCATCATCTACCTAAGATAAATAAACGCGACATGTATGTTACTTAATATCCAACAATATAAACAGGGGGATTTGAAGAATCCTAACTGCTACTTACTTTTGTGCAACCAAAACAGGTAAATTTGCTCTGTTGCAAACAAATAAAAATTGCAACCTTTCTAACCGTTTTAACTTTTATATCGTCAAACTTACAAAAATAAGTAACGCGAATTGTTTGGACGAAACGACAATCCCTATGGATATGATATTCTACTTATCACTTTATTACTTGGTAAACGATTTGGTACACTTGCCATATCCGACCATCAATACCATAGCACCACCAGCTTCTAATTTCCTCTTAGCATTAGCCCACCAAAACATAGCCTCCTCCGCTAGCATGTGAGTGGCCAACCTCACCTTCTGGTCATCACTAGTCACCATAGCACGAAAGATATGATCAACACCCTGCAACCAAATTTGCGCTCCATCAAGATCATACCGACCCTTGAACATTAGCTTAAGCCAACACATGGGCCATTGCGGCCAAAGCCTCAACAATCGCCTCATCATTCCTACTAGATCCTCCATCCATCTCACTTCTACACAAAACCACAACCAACAAATAAGAACAACATAACAAGTACCAAAGGTATCACTATACCATTCGCATACAACAAGAATAGTCACCCAGTTTTGGTTCGGATTAGACCGACATGGCTCTGATACCACATTATAACACCCTAAACCCCGAAAGCAATAATCATCCAATAAATTCAATACTTCAAGAGTTTAGATGCTACGTCTACATCTTTTAACACATGTATAAACTTGGTTTTCATAATTTTTTTGCACGGAAGATAGTCAGCTTACATAATATCCCATCACCAAGTAATAATCCTCAAAATCAAGAGTAATAAATCTCAACATGCCATGTGTCACTCCACCTAAAATTCATCACCATGATACAATTATCCTCATCATATAATTAACATAAGCAATCAAAAGGTATCAATTGATAAGGTCATAAGACCGACAATCCTACATCAGAGCCTATCTAGAATCTAAGCGAAAACAAATAAAACGAGGAAGAATCCAAGCTAGTCCTCAAGCATCATAGAAAAGCAATCACTTCAATCCTGCAAATCACCTACGCCATTCAAATAAATGACGCGGTGTTCAACCGAACGACCACTAAGAGTTAGAATATATTCCACAAATAATATATAATCAAATGAAAATAAAGCAACATATTCATTTTTAAATGATCAATAAACAATTAATTAAATCATTCACAATGAGCTCCACGTCAACATTAATCATTAAGCATACAGGCATAATAAAACAACATGTACAAATTCACCCTTTTCACATGTTCACGACATTCACCAAATTTCATCGATGCACATAATCACCAATTCACATAGTCAAGTATGACACGTTTCACCAATTATCAAATGCATACAATGTTTTAAACTCTTGTAGATACATGTGGTTACAATTGGATTCCGGAGATAATTTTATCGTATTGAATCCACACCCACGTAAGAGTACACATCCACTTACGTATTTCACCAAAGCAATGTAAAAGTACAACTCCATTTACATTCTTCATAAGACTCAACATGACTATGAATGCATGGACTTCAAGCAAAGACTCGACAATGCACAAATCACCAAACTATTTTATACAATTTTTACCATCATATAATATATTCACCAAAGCAATTTAAAGTACACCTCCAATTACATTCTTCATAAATTCACCACCATTTGCATTATCAAATTTTTACATCCACGCAATCAAAAAGTCATAATTCAACAAGAGTCATCGTCAAGTTAAAATCACCAAAGGAATCATCATCATAATCATCATTAACAATTATCACCTCAAAGAAACAATAATGTTTCACAACCACATTTTGCATAAAAGACGGACAATTAACCACATCATGACATTTATCATATTAAACATCCAACCATCATTGATTCCTTCTTACTCTATCCTATTATGGTGATTACAAAACCATTTACAAGTTATCCGACCATAAAACCTCATTTTGACAAAGTTCGTCTATTTTCATAAAAACCATATTTTTCCTAATAATTCACTGAAACAAGGCATTCAATCATGCACATCAACAAAGCATTTTCATATATCACATAACATCACAGTAGTTCATGTATATAAACATCATAGCTCAATTCCGGTTATTTCCAAAAATTCACTAAGTTCGTCTGATTTTCCCATTTTTCAAAAAGAAATTCATTTTCAAAGTAAGACCAAGTCTTAAGCTGACTTACACCTTACATGATCATTCTAAACTCATTGTTACAGAAAACAAACCATAACCCTATCATTTTATTTGAGAAAAACAAGTTTCGGAAAATTCTACGTTCTTGACCGTTTTCAACCAAGTTTCATTTCAATTTCATAAAAAAACCATTTTAATCAAATCCAATTGATGTTCCAGTAGGTTCAATATAAGAAAATCTCTCATTACCCACGAACAACTATCCGCGGTCGTAAGGTCGTGGGTAATTTTTTAGAATAGTAACGGATTACCCACGGCTAAACCGTCTGCAAGGTTAAAATCTCAATGTGAACTTTTTGAAATTGCTACCCACGGCTTAGCCATCAATAATTATAGACGGCTTTTTATCATTAACAGTTATCCACGGTCTGACCCTCTTTATGATACATTTATTTATATTAATTCATACACATAATAGCAACAATATATTTGTTTATGATTTTGGCTCCAAACTTTTTCCCCATAAAATGTGCCAAAACTCATATTGACAGAAAAATAAAACAAAACGTAAAACAAAACGTATTTACGTATTATTTACTCACTGTATCTCTCACCGTGGAAGGGTGTGGTTATCATGCATAAGGATTCCTTATGCAGGGTGCATAAGTCCAGCCCATTAAGCAGTGGGGGCCCAACATAATTCCTCTCCTTCTCCTATACCAAAAAAAACGTGAAAATCACCACCGGA
>Ga0315914_1002116_pt1 | contig 30382 bp, 10 predicted proteins | sample MpolenodulesMG_FD_203920 | JGI IMG/M metagenome (GOLD analysis project Ga0315914, IMG submission 203920) | Medicago polymorpha root nodule microbial communities from Los Angeles, California, United States - elongated nodules | ecosystem: Host-associated > Plants > Roots > Nodule | place: USA...
TGCAGCGACATTAAATCTTTTGATAGAAAAATTTACCACCCATAAAAGTCTTACTTGATTCTATAGATTAGTATCTACAATTACACGCAGATGATACATAATTTACACCATTGAAAATGTATCCTATCTCAATACAATCAAATGCATGTCATAGTCATCATACACATTAGGTTAGTGCAATAATCAAGCTAATATCTACTCCGTCAATACATGTAGATTCATCCTACGTCGGATGAACGGATGAGAGGGACCTTCAATATTCAATGACACAAATTGAGTCTTTATAGGTGGTAGTTATTCTATCTTAAAACCTTTGTCATATTTGTGGAATTTGTGTTTTGTGACCTTTAAAATCATAATTTTGATTCGGTTAAAAAACATAAGTTGTCTAGGTGTGAGGCCCTCTGATCATGCATGAGGCGGTTTTGACGGGTCTGGTCGTCTGATATATCAAAATGCAATTTTTGCTATGTTTGAGGGTTGATATATCTTAAGAACCGAAATAAGGAACTTTTAGGAAAATTTATGGGTTAAAAGTTGCTACTTTTGAGTGAAATTTTAGGGTTAAAAAACACATTGCAAACACGTTGGGTAGCTAGGAATCGTTGGAGGAAGAATCTTTTCTCTGGGGAGTTCTTAAGTGAAAATTTTATCAAGTGATGGGTAGTGAGAGGAAATGGGAGAAACTAGAGATTTCTCTCGGTGAGCAATTGAAGATAATTTCTTAACCATTTTTGCAACCCTCTTGTTGTTGGGAGATTGAGAAAGGGAGGAATTTGTGGTTTGTTCTTGGGTAATCCTTGAAGTCAATTTCTTATAACTCTTTTTTATAAGCATTTCTTGTAACTCTTTTGTATCATTATTACTGACTCATTGATAATGGATTGGAGAACTATTTTCTCCCCATAATACACGTCATTTGAGTCGAACTAGGTAAATTATCTTTTCGTGTATTTGTTACTCTATTCTCTGTATCATGTTTGTCTTTGGTTTGACTATTTGGATTTTCATTACACATAAAGATTTATTCTTGGTCAATTATTATTGCTTTGGTTATTTAGTTGTTGGTTGACATTGATATTTATCTCACACATTGTCTTGGTGTTTTGATCAATTTCACAACATTTTGTTTCTCTGGTTTGTTTGATTGCTTCCTGATTTTTAGAGAAAATGGAATAGCTAACCCTTATGTCTTTGGAAACGGGAAAAATAGCTTACTTTTAGAGCTTATGAATTAATTTTTTTTAAAAGAAGTAGTTTGTCACGGTTCAGCCATGACTATGCCGTTTTTTTCTTCTTCTAAAAAAACAAATAGAATAGTACTTCCTCCGTCCTATTTTAAATGACACACTTAAAAAATGTTTATTGCTCACATAACATGTTTTGATCTTATTTTTCCACTAATATATAAAGACAAAATATAGCATATAAGATGTTGAATTTGTCTCAATAAATATTTTCAAAATATCAAATTTTCATAATTTTTTCTAATAGATTATTAAAGATATTTAAGTTCAAAATTGTGCATTGACATTTGTGACAGAGTCAACTATGTCATATAATATGAGACGAAGAGAGTATATGTTAAGCCTTTAATCTTTTAACCGACTTAAGAAGCCATTTTTTAACCTAAAAAAATCATAATATAAGTTTTTCAAAAGATATCATGTGAGGGTGAACTCTCTCTTATTTCATTTTTTGATCAGTTATTTTTCTTTCTCACATTCATATCATTGATAGTTATAAATTATGTATTTTATATAATTGCAAATGGTTGCTGATCTTTAGACGTTTAAATAACGTAGTTCATGTTAAATGTTTCTAAAGATAAAAGTATACATTCATATCATCAATAGTTATAAATTATGTATTTTATATAATTGCAAATGATTGTTGATCTTTAGATGTTTAAATAACGTTGTTCATGTTAAATGTTTCTAAAGATAAAAGTATAAAGAAATAATATTTGTACAACTATTTTGTCATAATTTTAAGATAATTTTCTTCTTATACTCATATTATGTTCTTACCCACTCTCTTCCTTTTTTTACTCTATTGTTTTTGATCAATAAGAATAGAGAAAATAAAGGTTGTCACAAATGAGTTGTACAAATATCTTTATAAATGTAGAGGTGTACGGCAAATTTTAAATATTTGAAACTCATTTTAAGCGCAAAAGAATGGTTAGGCAAAAATAAAATAAAATAAAGCATACCGCCCATTTCTGCAAATTTAAGCTTCCTTTCCTCCAATTTCCCTGACTACTACTCTCAATCTAGAAATTTTTAGGGGTGGACAAAAAAACCAAAAACTGAACTGAACTGCTGAACTGAACTGAACCAAAAAAAAAAATAAACCATTACTAACAGTTCTGAAACAGAACTGAAACAGTTCAGTTCAATTCAGTTATTTTAAATTTAGCAAACAGTTCAGTGTAGTTCAGTTTTCATCCCGAACTGAACCATGTCCACCCCTAGAAATTTCTACAAAGTGTTTGAACTTTGATTTCAGAATCATCAATAAAGGACCCAAATTCATATAAGCCAACAATAGAATGATCAAAGCTATCCACTACGTTATGGAATGGACATGTAAATTATAATATTATCACGATTATATGATTGGTTATATAAAACAGGTCTATATTCTAATTATCTCAAATATCAATTACAAATGTAAAAAAAAGAAGAAGAAAAAACAATATAACATTGTACGCATAAATTAGTGTGAAAACATAGTTAATAAGAGAAATCAGTGGTGTCTGGGGTCAGGCCCTTGAGGACTAAGTCGTTTGGAGTCATAGATATTTCTAAATTTTTGCTCTGATTTTGCAAAACTTGCTTTCAAGTACTGTGATTTTTGAATAAGTTGCTGGCAACAAGTCTTGGCTGGGATCTTCTTATCACTCTCCATGAATGCATCAAGTGAACGACTTTCTAACTTTGTAAATAATAACACCAACATAAATATTATGCATACTACTTTGTTGAAGTTTGCCATTTTCTACAAAGACTCTAAGTTTAGTGATTCCAATTGAATTTTCAGACGTGCTTATATAGTATATGCTCCCCGTTCCCTTTCTTTATTCTTTATATTAAAATCAAAGTTCAAATATACTATTCATTTACTTGCTTATGTCAACAACAACAAAATTCATGGACACATCAAAGAAAACAACAAAGTTCATGTATGTTTTTATAACACATATTTCTTGCAAAATATAGACAAATAGCCAACTTACTATATAGATAAAGACCATGTTTGACTAAACATCTTAATTAAGTGCTTATGGCATAAACACTTATCATATAAGTATTTGTTTTAGTAATTTTCACAACAAAATAAATTATAGTCAAATTATTTTTATATTAGCAATAAGTTGTTTTTATAAACTATCTTAAAAAAGCTTATGAATATGTGATAAATTATTTCTACAAATCAATTCTCTCAAACATTCTTCAAATGTACAATCTACAAATAAACTCAAATAATTTAACTCAAACATATTAGATATAGGTGCTTTTAATTGTTAGTTGTGTGAATATATGCATGTGACACTCAAACACGTTCAAGAAAGAAAAAGAATAAAAAATCAAGGGAATAAAATGATGTCATGTTCCAATCTAAGATTCTTAGCCCTTGCCATCCAAACAAATAGATGCTTAGTGAAGTCATATGGATTCAAATTTGTCGCATAGTACTTCTGGTACTGCCACATTTTCTTAATCCATTTCTCTTAGAAAAGCTTGATAATATGTAACATGGATATAGATTTATATTTGAGGTGTCCACTTTCACTTGGAAACCTTTCAAAGTCTAGAAAAGCTATATTACTATTGAAAATTTTCCTTAGAGGGGTTCCAAAGGCCACATTCAATTTATTTTGTGGGGTGATGGTGTGGTGTTCTTCAAATTTCTTTTACATGAACTTACAAAAAGGGCCGTCACTTTGCAAAACTGATGTAATTATATATGATAACTCATAAATATTAATTGTTTAATTTAAGTCATTTAAAAGAAGACCACTTTTGAAAAACAAAAATAAGAGAGATATGGTCGTAAACTAGTTATATTTTTTTCTTTCAAAGGGAAGTTACGGCGCCACTCGTTGGTTAGGATGGGCTCCGGTCCACCCAAACCCTAAAAAAATCAATTTTAATATAGGTATATATATACATATTAGAGTACGAAGTCATATTATATACACAATATAGAGTTGCTTTTAATTATTATATATATAATGATATATCTCTCACCAACTTTTTGTGAGTAAAGCACAATTCTTTTTTCAATTAAAAGTATATATGTAGTATAGGCTAAATTGCATTTTTGATCCCTTAACTATTTAGGTAGTATCACTTTGATTCCTTAATTAAAATTCGATTTATTTTGGTCCCTTAACTTCTCTTTATTACATATTTTGGTCATTTCCGTTAATTTTAATTCAAAAACGTTAGGTTTTCTTCATTTTCTTCTAGAATTTTTCTGGGATTCTTGTTGTTGAAGGTTGATGGAGATGATATGAAGATGAAAAAGAGGAGAAAAAGATGATGAAAACCTAACGTTTTTGAATTAAAACTAACGGAAAGGACCAAAATGTATAACAAAGAGAAGTTAAGGGACCAAAATAAATCGAATTTTAATTAAGGGAACAAAGTGATACTACCTAAATAGTTAAGGGACCAAAAATGTAATTTAACCTATAATATATCACTTAAAAATAAAATGCAAAATAATAAATTATATGCTACAATTTGAATATAATGCAAGCTGAGTTTGAGAATGAGTTGTATTGACACTTATTTATTCACTAAAAACAAAGGAAAAGATACCATGACACACAAAGTTGACAGAGAAACCGTCAGATTATACGGTTCTTATTTTTTATTTCTTTTATCTCTCTCTCTCTTTTCTAATCAAACTAGTGAACCGAATCCTCTCCTTTGAACTTAGAGAATATGCGAAGAAGAGAATACGAATCGATATTTAATTTGGTTTTCTATATGATAATATTTGGCATAATACTCTTGAAGTGCATAAATTAGATAAATGTTGCATCATTCATAAGTTTGTTTTTACCATTGGGATAAATAAATCACAACTTTAAATTAAATGATATATAATAGTGAAAATCAAATTTATGCATGGTGTAACACTATTTTATTTATGCATGACGTTTACTAGTGTAGGACCTGAACAATGAGCATGAGAAAACAGCACAATGAAAAAGCACATTCATATATACCAGATGTGGCGGGGCGAAAATGATTAACTGTGGAGTACCGTGACGGGAATTTTTAAAGTATATATCCACTTTAAAGTTTTAAAAACATATTAAGGGTCCATTATTCCAAAAGTAATCAAACTTTAGCCATATAATGTGATAAATAAAATATAATAAGTTATGTGAATTGTATACTTTGATCACTTTGCTTGATGAGTCAAAAAAAACAGTTCAATGCATAGCTCATGGACAAAAATGTCTATGTGGCAATGCAAAAAAATACATATAGTGTAGTGTGATTGATGCAGCTTTTTATAAAGGAAAATTTTATAACTTATAATACTACGAATTGGCAATACTATATTTTAAATAACAGAAATGATAGGCTGCGGAAATATTACTATTTTTTTTCTTTAAAGAAGACTGCGGAAATAAGTTTTGAAACTTCATTTCGTTACATTTTTTTTGGGCAAAGGAACTTCACTTCTTTATAAAAAAAAAAGAAGAAGATGTTTTGACCCAAAAAATTGACATTAAATTGCGACATCAATTTAGATGGTTAAATGGTTAATGCATTTTAAAAATGTATTTGTTACGTTCCGTCGAAGATTAATAATTAAATACAACAGAATATTATAACTCATATTTGATGTTTTGATTGTGAGGTAGTGAAGCCGAAGATTGGTACCTTTGTAATCTTAACAGGAAGGGCTGCCTATAATTTCAAGGATATATAATGCTAAGTATAGTGACAGAAATCATCCCGAAATCTTGAAGAATGTAGTTTATTGGCTAATTAACCCCACCACAGCATGTATTCCTCTTTTTAATTTCCTTAAGCTTCACTTGGTTAAGGTTTCGTGCAATTATTTGTTAGTGCCATAAGCATTAAGGTAAAATGCAATCTGATGTCAAGCATACCACTTTATATATCCACAGCACCTATCAACTTAAATCTGAAGTGCTACTTATAGCTAATAGATGTTATTTTGTAGAAAATGGGGAAAGATTCATCATGAAGTCAATGCATCTGTTCAAGCCATTTCAAATCATTATCTTAAAGTGGAAAATACCAAGTGTCCACACATGACATCGTGTTCCAAGCACCCAAATGGTTTTTATGAATGGATTTATTTTGCTTCATGAATAGAGCAGCATTATTATTATAAATTAATATATCAAAAAGTCAACCAGTGTGTCCTTTTGCTTGCGTTTAAGACAGCTATATGTGTAAAAAGAAATCTATTTAGTGGTAATATAATTGAGAAAATGTTGATTACTTACCTAAACCTTCATATATGCTAACGACTGTGACCGTTCTCAGAGCACAAGTCTTTGATCCAAGTGAGTAGGGTTGATAATAGGTGGGGTTCTAGCCAAACTTTGCTAGTCACCTAGTCATCGTAGACTTACTTTTAGGTTTGAATCTAATCGTTTTGAAAAGTGATATAATCTGTTAGCTTGCTTAAAAATTTATTTCACATCAATGTTTTACATAAGTAATTTGCATATATGTTTAAGTAGAATAACAAATTAATAAATCAATGAAATTATGTTTTATTTTGACATTTAACATAACATTTTAGAGAACATAACTCAATATGATATCGTATTTCAATTTTAGTTTATAATTAAAATGCAACAAATTAATATAAACTAATAAACTTAAAATATTAAAAAGTTTAACAAATTTATAATTTAATAAAAAATACAACTCAAATATTGATGTACCCTTTTAATGTTTTCGGAATCTTTATTTTTTTTATACATTTTAGATCAAATAATCGGCCAATTTAATAAAATATTCAAAAACATATTTCTTATGATGAGTTTTTTTTTTTTTTTTTTTTTTTAACTTTTTAGCATAGAACGGATTATAAGTTTTTTTGATAGAAAGCGCAGACCATAAATGGGTGGACTGAAAATCCCAATCGAAGAGCAGCCCATCCACCACATTTAAGGCCAGTAAACAACTTAACAAAGTAAGTTCGTCCACTTTGCCATCGCTGGAAAACACTTATTGTTTCCACCCTTTAAACCTGACTTAGATTATGAAATCTAAAATGTTGGGTCTAGAGGGTGTTTTTCCACCGTTCAGACTATATAAACTAAAATATTGTAAGACGCACGATAAATTAATATAGTGAAAGGAAAAAAAAACTATCTAAAAACTAATCACCTAGTAATGTCAATATTATAAGGCTAGACAAGCTGTGTATGTGACTTTTAAGTGGTGCAGTGATGCATGCCATTTCTAAATGCAAGAAACTTTACTTGACAAAATTCAAGTGACATCCCCCAATCTCCATCCACATGCAGACACACTTCTATTCAAGTGCAGGCAACTGTCGTGAAATTGAGTAAAAACTGTGTTTCTTTAAGCGTTATTCTTCTTCTTACAATTTGATTATGCACTTTAATTAAGAACAATTGTCTTATCACTTTGTACTATCAAAATTCTAGACATAATTTAGGGACTATAAACTTTACAATTGTCTAGATAAAAAATTCATGAGAAATCAAAACTTGTTCGATTCGGTTAATAATGTGTAGGAATACGTGGCCCAGCCAATTCAAGTTCAACCAGAACCAGTCATCTCTTTTAGAAAATAAAAATTGAAAAGGTTCAATTATTGAAAGTAATTAACAAAAAACCCACCATCAAGATTCAAGATTCACAATGTATTGAATTTGGTTATGCAAGAGAAAAGAATCTAAATTGAATCCTATCCTATCTAAATCGAATGGAGATGAACCGACGCAGAAGGAAGGACACGTTCTTCTCGGGTCATTGTTAATGTGGAAGAGTTCTGGAACAAATGAGTGATATCAGCAAGAGGGTTCCTCTTCATCTTTCTTTCAGTACTATTCTTCTTCTTATTTTCCCCATTGGTATAAACTGGAGAGATGTTCTCTTTGTTGCTCTCAATAGACATTGTTGAATAAGAGACTCAGCAACACAATGGAAGAGGGTATGTATTTAAACATCATTGTTTTAGAGGGAAGAATGAAAGAAAAGGAGGGAGAGAATTTTCAACAAATGGAAAAACTTGAAAGCAAAAATGGGACAAAGAGGGAAACATTGAAAGGAATATTTGAATATTTGGAGGTAAATTAAACAGTGAAACTGAAAATGTTTGAAGGGTAATGGAAGGAGCCAAAAGTATTTAGCCTTAACATATTCATGATTCATTTACTTCTGAGGTAGATTTTTCATATTTTAATGCTTTCAAAAAACCACTTACGGAAATATCATAAATGAATTGACCAAGATTTTTTGTTTGAAAATTGAATTGGCCAAGTTGATCGCCAATAAACAATTTACAAATAGTTCCTTCAAAAAACAAAATTACAAATGGTCTATTTTAGGAATTCTTTCTGTTGTAGGGACCAACTTGTCCCTTTTTAAGTACCATCTAGGATTAAATTTTTTCTTTTTTTTTTTAATTATTTTAATTGACATACAAAGAGAGAGGAACAAAAACTAAAACCCTCAATGTTTTTTTTTTTGTAAACCAAGTATCTTCCGCATGCAACTACGGAGACTAATTCTTCGAGCATTGTGAGACTCAAATGAGCGGTAAGTTCTCCCTAAGAGTTTTAACACTGACGCATGCTTAAAGTTGAATTCGAACTCATGACTTTGGTTAAACTATAAGAGGCATGTGTCATCTCATCTAAGCACTCTTGAGTAAAACCCTCGATGTCTATTGCACGCATAATCTTCTATAACATAGTGAGGAATATCATCCCACCAAAAATTTGATTGAATGCCTAAACTAATAGATGTAAATTTGCCTGCACAATGGTGGGCTTCCCTCTATATGTGATAAACCATGAAAGACATATTCTTGATCAATACCGTACAATTAAGGCACATGTTCTTAGCTGCCAAGGTAGGATGGAGTGACTTGTGAAAGCCAAAGAAACTAGTTTACAATCAGTCTCCAACCAAATATAATCTCACCCTCTTATTGTTGCAATTTCAATTGCAATCATGGTGCCCAAGAGTTTTGCCAATGGAGCAGTAGAAATACCAAGATTAACTACAAAGCAACTCCATCAATATTGCACTTAATTCCAAATGTTTAAATCCAAAAGGACAAGTGTAGAAGATATATGTACTAGTTTGAGCTTCCTTTAAACACAAGTTACATATAAATGGTAGATAACAACCTCTTTCACTGGTGTTCATCGGTAGACAATTTGTCATACATTAATTTTTTTTTGGTAGTGAAAATAAAATGTCATACATTTCAAAGCCAGAACCTCATTTTAATGATTAATGATTTAAAACTCTTCTCTCTTTGTTGACCAAGAAAAGAAACTTTACCCAAGTCGCAACTCTGGCACCAGCAACATACACTAATTAGCTATAGCCTATGTTACTGATGGAAAAAATGAGATGACGATAAGATTTGATGTAATTTTTCTTTGAAAGAACGATTTGATTTGATGTGATGCGATATGATATTATGTAACACAGCAGTGTATTTACTGCACTGTAACTGTGTGTCCACATCAACACATTAATTCTAAGAAAATATATATAAAAACAACAACTTAAGTTATTTATTTTCCTTTAAAAAGACAAAATTGCTGTCCTCTCTTTAATTTATTTAATTTCTAATAATAAATTTGTTATTCATCATTTTTGTCATCTCGATCAATTTGTATATGAAATTTCAAAATTTTCAACTACGATTATATTTTGATACGAGTTTTTGTTGTTTAGATATATGGTTTTTTGTTTATGTATTCATATGAATTTTAGATTTGATACTAAAAGATTCATATGCAAACGGACAAAAATGACGAGAAAAGAGATATTCTAATTTATCTTAAATTAAATTAAAGAACAATAAGTGTAAACTTGCGGTATTTATTTCTACATGTTTTTATATGTTAATCTTTGATTCCTAGGGAATATGGCCTTTGATCAAAAATTATTTCATCAAAAATTGAACTCAAGTTATTTGAATAATTTGTCGTTTGATGAAGTTCATAAACAACTTAAAACTCATTTGCTTTTAGTTTTATTTCTACATTTTTTTTTACTTAAATGTTTTTAAAATTACGTAAAATAGAAAAATTCTGATATCTACTCCAAGATTCTCTTAAAAAGTTACGTGTTTTATAATTTCAAGAAAAGAAGGCAATGAACCAAACTTTTTTCACTTTAGTGAGGAAAAAAATGTAAAATTGTTTCAAGAATAGAGTGTTTTTGTTGTTGTTAATTCTCCGACCTTAGATGGAGATAGTTGTGATAATTTGGAGTTCACTTATCACCTATGTAAAGTTACTAAAATTATTTTATCCGTATAAATTATATTTGGATTCTACAGAATGAATTTCGAGATCAATAATTTAATAAACTTATAACCTGTTTGGTTGTGCGGTGCCGTCTCTAAATGCACGTTTTTGGAAGATTAGACGTGATTTATAGAAGATTAGTTTAAATGCATAGAATTAAACACACGCTTAGTTTAAATGCGTAGGATTAAACGTGCAATTTTTGCACATAATGTTTCATAAAAAAATTAGTAAATTGTAAGACAGAAAGAAAATATTATTATTTTATTGATACTTTAAAATAACTTATAATTTGAGATTTTTTCCGCAAAGTGACATATACTTTTAAACGCATATAGTACGAGATAAAATCATATAGGAAGTCGACGCTAATTTTTTTTTGTTTGAGGGAAGGAAGTCGACGCTAATTTGTTTACAGAAATAAACTCCATATAAATAGTTTAGTTCGGTTGGTATGAACAATCCATAATATATGTAAGGTCCGGGGTTCGAACCCCGACCACCACCAAAAAAGAAAAGAAATAAACTCCATATTCTTGGCAAGTCTCTTCTCTTTTTCTTTCATCATAATAAATAGTTGAGTCATTTTTTTAACTTAGAATCATTCATGTGTATTTTTCTTATCTTCTAATTTAAATAAGGGGTTACTACGTGGGTTAAGTTCTTGTTTCTACATATATCAATTTTTTCTTTTGTATTGTTTTTCTTCGATATTTCATTGTTTTAACATGACGTTGTTTATTTCATATCTTGATGCAGTGTTCATTTGATTTTTTTCATGACTGCAGTGTTTGTCTGTATCAAATTCTCATATCAATGTTGATTAATTACCGATTTAACTAAAGACCATGGTTATTACAATTAGTTTGAATTTGTCACACGATTATTATGATCGGTTTGAATTTGTCACATTACTAGTAAACTTTTTATTGTTGTGTTATTAAGTTGGATGTGGTGTGTTTGTTCACCGATTCATCCTTGTCATTTTTAATAACGTTGAATTTATGTTGTATTTGATGTACTTTACCATTTTAAATGAATGAATATTGTTATTGTAGTAAAAAAAAACATAGAAACAAGAAATTTGGCATATACCTATTAGAGTTTATAGTGAATAGTGATGGTCAGAAAAATGATATGTATGGATGATATATACGTACATACATAAGATAAATTGTTGGTATAAGTATCATATACCTTTGAATATCCATTGATCAACAAAGACACCTTTGAATATCCATTGATCAACAAATACCTACGACGTAACCTACGTCAAGTCTAGATTGGTAAAACTATTTTTTAAATATAAAAGTATAAGACTTTTTACGAAGTCTATTTTTTACTAAAATGATCGGACCACATTAGGAAAAAAAAACCTTTTAGACTAGAGTTAAATTATGAATAATACTTTTTTTTATTAAGAAGATTAGCATTGTTATATTAAATTTATTTAAATGTGTTATTATAAACGAGAGTTTAAATACGATATATATAGTCTTTTTTTTACAAAATATCACATATTGTCAAATTCTTTAAAATATTATGTTAAATATCAAAATGAAGTTCAATCTCATTAGTTTATTATTTTGCTAGTTTATTTAAACCTATATCACATTATTTATTTAAATATATTCTTATAAAATAGACTAACAAGTCATATCAAACTTTCGAATGTGACTAAAAATAAATAAAAAATGAAGCCTAATTACATGCCAAACTTTGACAAATCAAATTTAGATCTTGCAAAACTTAGCTCGAAGCCTATTCCCTATAAGCATTATTTGAAAATAAAAACTAGGTAATCAAATTTCAATCAGATTTGGGGAAAGCTTTCTTGAAGGATATGTCAAGAGAGTCTCAACACTATCATCAGGTTCATTTTTTGTTGGGTGTGCTTATTTTTTCTTAAAGCAGCAGTAAATTCCGTAGGGTACATAGTATCATAGTAGTGTATAAGTTAGCAGGTTTCCATTACCCCATTTCTTTACATTAGCTTGTTTCAGCCCAAAAACTAACAGCCTTTATGTGCTTTTAGCTCAAGAATGCGATAGTCAATCTCCTTATGAAGCAGACCCGCAGATTCTAGGCTGTTGTCCGAAATGCATTGTAGAACAGTCCCGAGACTAGCAATTTCTTGATCTCTGGCCTTATCCTGAGTTCAAGTACACAGGAAGAACTTGTTTATAACTAAGATGCAAGGGTATGTGTGAAAATGGAATGGAACTTTTGATAAAATAGAATTTCAATAATAAAAAACAGAAGAACCTTGATTTCAACGGAGTTGGTTTTCTTGCAACTGCTCTCACAAATCAGTTTGGCATTCTGAACGTGTTCTCGCAACATATCAACTAATTGATCCTTGTCAGCCAAGTTATATGCACAACTGAATTGAACAGCTTCAACAATTTGCTTCCTCGTGATAAGACGCTTCACAAAATCTGCAAGATGCAAGAAATTTCACTTCATCAAAACTTACTACAACAGACATGACAATGAAAAAATTAAGCAGAATGAACTGAATATTTCAAAATTTGTCAAACCATTTAGAAAATAGTATAGACACATGAAAAGAGAGATAAATTTCAATTCTGTTTCATTTTCAAAGCATTAAAACCAAGATGTCAATTTTCTATTAACAAATGTGAGATCTGTTGGGAAACAAAATGAAGCCAATTACGTATCAGTTCAATTACATACCAACACCCAGTACCTTGATCTTTGTATCTTTACATATATCTTCGATAGTTTTTATTAAACAAGATTTATTTCCCACATTACCTTTAAATGATTCCTTTTTTGCCCCTCCAATTATAAAATGGAGGCATTTTGGCAACAAAAAACATACTTTGAAATGTAAACTGTCTTTCTCTAAGTTGTTAGTCTTTATTTCTAACATGTTAAGAAAAATATATAGGTGATTGGTTTCTACTAATTATTTTGATATATGTATAAATGTGGTGAATTGTGTGATACATAAAACCGTAGAACAAAAAACAGGGCAAAAATATAGATTTTACACTTCACACAACAATCTTAATAATTACTTTTTCTATGTCATTTTCAATATAATTTGAATTTAAAACACAAATTTCTCCAAACTACACCCACCATAAGTAATAAACTGGGTAAACCACCTCATCCTGAGTGCAAATAGGAATGGTAGGGAAAGTAATAACAGACACAAACTCATTGGATTTTATAGTCATGATAAAATATCTAAAGCTTATCTAAATTAACATACCAGAAACTTGGTTTGCAAAACCCAGGCATCCAAACAGCTCCACGGCAATTTTGTGCAGAGCAACAAGTTCAAAAAGATCCAGAACTTCATCTTCATCAAAAGAATCAAGCAATTTATAAATTGACAAAAGAAGCAGAAAAGCAAGAACCGCCAAAGAATTTTCAGTATTGTCTTTCATGTTTTCTTTTAAATCATATGCTAGCTTCAATGCTTTTACTCTCTCACAAGGTTCAATATCTGGTGAGATTCTCATCAGTTTCTCCAGCAGATAGATTTGGTAATCAGTAATAATCACATTATCTCCCTTTTGACACCGTGGAACGATGGGGTTCAGTATCATTTCCAAAACAAATTTTGATGGATCTGATGATTCTTGCAGATTAACTAAAACACCATTGAAAAGTGACTCAACTCCATCAGTTTTCTTGCTTGTGCCCAACTGCAAACTTATTCCACCGAAGGCACGACTTGATTGATCATCCATGTAAGATGCAACTGCATATTTAGACAGCAGATATTTAAGCTCTTCATATTTATAGAAACATCAGTAAATGATAGTGACAATAAGACTTAAAAAAATAAAAAATAGAGTATGCAAGAATATAAGACATTGATGAGTTAAGGCTGCATTAATACTAAATATTGGATTGAACTAGATCTTGGCAAGGAAAGATGTTGGACGCTGGTGTAGAGTGTTGCAGATAATCTAGGGAAAGTCATGGAACTTGGCATATATCATTATTTCAGTTCAAAGTTTGTCCAGTGGTATAGAGGAAGTTGGAATCAACTGGTCGTTGCTAAACAAGCTCTTCATTGGACCATTTTCTACGACCAATCTGCTATGTTATACGAATATAGATAACATTTTCTCTAAAATCTTATTTCACTGCAATCTATGCTTTATATCATCCACTTGTAAAACAATGGCATTTTTTTACACCTTATTATGTTTGTGCGCATTTTAAGTACTGCTTGTTACCCAAGACTTGAGAGTCTAAACATAAATAGAAGTCATAATATTTACAACATACAGCCAAAATATTTTAGAGAAGCTTTTTGTTCATTAACTCATAAATGAACTTTCTATATTGTTGCGTTAATGCAGACTCATCAAAATATGAAATATATGTCTGTTAGAGAAAGCATTATACTAACTGGAGAAGTGTTGGATTTTATTGATTAATAAACAAGACTAAAAGTAGTTGCACTAATAGGACTATTAAGTGCCCCTCAATGTTTATCAGAATATTGAACCTACACTTTTTGCAATGTACTTGAAAAATTAAAACTACATAAATATACTAATCTTTCGATAGCAGTAGCAAGATAGTTCAAATTAGTTTGACAGTTTGTGGATATGATACGAAAACTGGAAAAGCTTTTCAAATTGACTAATATATGCAAGATTAACATGATTAAAAATATTCTTTAAAGAATTAAGTAGATCAAGTTATAACTAATAGCATCATCATCATCATTAAGAGGAACAGTTGTAATGAAATTTTTTTCAATAAAAAAGATGAATAAGAACATTTACCTGATTCTTTTTTCCCATCAATATATTTTTTCCTTGACTCAGGATCCTTGACTTGTCCTTCAAACCACTTTTCTTTTAAGTTGAGCTCCTTCACCTTTGCTTTGAACTTATTCTCTTTTGACTCAAGTTTATTCCATCGTTCTTCAAATTGCTCCTCTTTTGACTTAATGTCCTCAACTTGGCTTTCGAAATGCTTCTTTTTTGATTCGAGTTCCTCCTCCTTTGATTTGATGCCCTTCACTTGTTCTTCAAAGTCCTTCTCTTTTGATTCAAACGACTTTATTTTGCATATAAGTTTGTTATCTTTTGACTCTAACTCCTTAACTTCGCTTTCAAACAGCTTCTTTTTAGATTCCAGTTCCTTCACTTGGCTATCAAGTTGCTTCTCTTTAGAGTCAAGTTCCTTAGCCTGTTCTATCAATGGCCTCAGTTTTGATTTGAGCTCTTTCCTCATGCTTTCGAAATGCATCCTTTTAGATTCCATCTCCATCACCCGGCCTTCAAGTTCCTCCTCCTTTGATTCAAACTCCTTCTTCCGGCCTTTAAATTCCTCCTCTTTTGATTGAAACTCCTTCACCTGTACTTCAAATTGACTCTCTTTTGACTTGAGCTCGTCCACTTGGCTTAAAAAATGCTTCCTTCCTGATTCCAAATCCTTCACTCGACCTTCAAGTTCCTCCTCCTTTGATTCATGCTCCTTCAATCGACCTTCAAATTCCTCCTTCTTTGATTCAAACTCCTTCACTTGACCTTTAAATTCCTCCTCTTTTGATTGAAACTCCTTCACCTGTCCTTCAAATTGACTCTCTTTTAACTTGAGCTCATCCACTTGGCTCTCAAAATGCTTCCTTCCTGATTCCAAATCCTTCATTTGGCATTCAAATTCTCTCTCTTTTGATCCATGCTCCTTCACCCGGCCTTCATGTTGCTTCTCTTTTGACTCAAAATCCTTGATTTGGCTTTCGAAATACTTTTGTTTTAACTCAAGCTCCTTCATTTGGCTTTCAATTTGCTTCTTTTTAAATCCCAACTCCTTTACTTGACCTTCAAAATTCTTCTCTTTTAATTCAAGATCCTTCATCCGGTTTTCAAAATGCTCCTGTTTTGATACCAAACCCGTCATAAGGTATTCAAATTCCTTCTCTTTTGATTCAAGCTTCTTTACTTTGCCTACAAGTTCGTTATCTTTCGACTCTAATTCCTTCTTTTTTGATTCAAACTCCTTCACCTGTCTTTCGAAGTGGTTCCTTTTAGATTCCAGCTCCTCCACATGGACATCAAGTTGCTTCTCTTTAGAGTCAAGTTCCTCAACTTGTTCTTTCAATGACCTCATTCTTGATTTGAGCTCCTTCACCATGCTTTTGAAATGCTTGTTTTTAGATTCCACACAGCCTTCAAATTCCTTCTCCTTTGATTCATGCTCCTCCAATCGACCTTCAAATTCCTTATGTTTTGATTCAAACTCTTTCACCCGGACTTCATGTTGCACCTCTTTTGACTCTAGCTCTATTGCTCGTCCTTCAACTTGCTTCTCTTTTTTATCAAGCTCATTCATACGACCTTCAAGTTCCTTCTCCTTTGATTCAAATTCTTTCACATGGCCTTGAAGCTGCATCTCTCTTGAATCCAGCTTTGTTACCCATTCTTCACACTGCTTCTCTTTTGACTCAAGTTTCTTATACCGATCATCAAATTGCTTCTGCTTTGACTCAAATTCCTTCATCTGAGCAATACTAGTCTTCATTTCTGATATTATATTTCTCGCCTTCTTCCTTTCAGATTCTAACTTTTCTGCTTGTTCACCAATTAATTTGTTCACTGCATCAAGCTCGTTCTCTTTGGCCTTATGTTCCAAAGCAAAATCAGCAATTTTTTGGGAAAGAGCCTTGAGTTCCTCTTCCTTCCTTTCACGGTCCTTATCAATGTTATCAATGACTCGACGAAGTTCTATTTCTTTTGAAATGTTACCCTTGACTTGATTAAGTTCTATCTCTTTTGCCTTGAGCTCAAGCTTGCGCTCTTTAATCAAGTTTTCCATCAAATAGAGCTCCTCTTCATTCACTACAAACTCCTTGATACAATAATCGATTTTTTCCTGCACTTTCTCACGAGCTTCATCAATTCTTCTAACAACAGTAACTTGCTTCTTCTTAATTTGAAGCTCTTTGAAGCACTCTTCGGTATCTCTCTTTATGGACTGTAATCTCTTCTCTTCAACTTTCTGCTTCCTTTTACAATCCTCAAATAATTTTTCTAAAAACGTAAGGTCTTTCTTCAGCGAGGAAAATGATTTATCAGTTAATTTCTTCGACAATGAAATATCATCTCCATCTTTGTTGTGATCGTCGTAGGGCAACAGCTTTGATTTCTTAACAGAAACATGCAATGAATTGTTGTCATCAAACTCAGAACCCCTCTTCTTAACAGCACTACTACTACTACTAAATTTCTCCAAACTCGAAACTCGGGAAAACGTTGGTAACAAAGGAACAGGTTCCCTCCCATCATCAATAGGCTCAAAATCCATGATTCAACTGTGGTGACTGAAAAGTGAAAAGCTTCAGCAATTACATACGGGCAAAATCTTGGGAAGAAAAACATGAAAAAATAAATAAATAAATAAAATAAAGAAGAAGGTTCTTCAATTAAAAAAAATTCTAGGTCAAATTGAATCATCAAGTAATACATTTATTTTCTAGAAACAATAAACATAGCAAAGTAAACAGGGGTAAATGTTTCAACTTTTATTAGTTCTAATCTAATAACATTACATGGTGTTGATTTGTTTTTGACAAAGACATACAAATGCAAACATAAATCAGAGAGAGAGATATACAAAAAAAAAAAAACATGAAAAAAATGTTAATACTTACAATAACGTTGTTGATGCTTGATGTTGTCTTTGTACGGTAATGGTTAAGCTAAAAGCTGTAGATGAAAGGTGAAGAGAAGAGAAAGTTTCTATAAAGTATTTTGCATTTGGAGAATGAAATGAGAAATAAAAAAGAAAAAATGAGAAATGAATGGTGTGGTTTGGGAGTCAAAGTGGGGTCCACACTTACTCTAAAATGGCAGATTACTTGTTCACTAAGTTGTTGTGGGACTGAGCAAAGGACCGCTTGCTTGCCATAGGACAAAATTATATACTAATATTATTACTCTATTACCAAAATTAAATAACCAAAACATTACTAGCAGCAAAAGATAAGAGTTCCTTTTGTCAACAATATCAAATAATTTTTTCTTTTAAAAAAAAGTTTAGATGAGTCTGAGTTTTTAGAAACTCACGAAATTAAGACCCAATGTCATTTATCATTTATTATTGTTTACCAAATTAATTTTAAAGCATGAAAAATATAAATTTTTCGAGAATCGAATCCAAGACATCGAGAAGAATAATACATCTAAGATCTCAAACTAACATTATTAGACCAACATAAATGGGTCAAAAAAAATGCAAAATTACATTTGTGTTCTTTATGTTAGTCTCAATTCTCATATATTAGTGGCGGAGTTGGAATATAAATTTAGGATAGACAACTAAAATAATGATTCACCCTATTTTAAAATTAATGTAAATTTCATTTTTCAATGCAATATTAACTTAGATATATTATGCACTTTTTCTATTAACTAAGTTAAGCTTACGATGACTATGAGCAAACACAAATGCAACATGGGATCAGTATGGGGTCAGCTGACCCCACTTGCTTATTGTAATTTTAAATAATACTTAGATGTTATGCTGGATGATCTCACTTATATAGTTATATTGTATAATTGTCACAATTTATTCCATTGATAATACTATAACAAACAATAAAATTCGGAATAATACTAATGATTGTCCTAAAAGTATTTATTAAGAAATCAAAAGAAGTAATTTGTATAAAAAGATTATTGTAATTATTTACACCATTAAAAATAACAACTTGTGTTTTTTTTTCTTATAATATGACCTTGACCACATTTATTAAAATTTTTGAATTCGCCCTTGTCTATGAGATCAAATTTTACTAACAAAGAAAGATGTAAAATAATTAATATTATCATTCATAAATAGTCACTTCATCAAAACTTACCAGAACAGGCATAAAATAATTAACAAAAAACTAAGCAGATTGGACTGACTATTTCAAAATTTATCAAAACATTTGGATGATAGAAGAGATACATAAAAAGAGATAAATTTCAAGTTTGTTCTATTTTCCAATCAACACTAAGATGTCAGTTTTCTCTTAACAAATGAGATAACTATCGAGGGAAACATTTCCTTTACAATCTCAGAGAGTTGTCTTTAGCAAAATTTAAACAAGAGTTGTCCTATTTGTTAAAAAAATTCATTCGAAACATTTACTTTACTATCTTAAGAGACTAGCAACTTCAGGTTTTCATAATGAATAACCAAAACCACCTCATTCTGACTGTAGATAAGATTGGCAGGGAAAGTAACAATAGATATTAAGGCATTTGATAATCATATGATACGATGTAACATAGCAAAACATAAAAATAAAAGGAGATACTAATCACGGACCAAAACATTTCTAAATTAACATACCAGAAACTTTATTTGCAAAACCCAGGGTCTCAAACAGTTCAATAGCTATCTTGTGCTGAGCAACAGATTCAAAAAGCTCCAAAACTTCATAATCACCAAAAGAAGTAACCAATCCATAAATTGACAAAAGCAGAAGAAAACCGAGAACCACCAAAGAATTTTCAGTATTTTCACTCATGTTAGATTTCAAATCAAATGCTAGTTTCAATGCTTCCTCTCTTACACAAGGTTTAATATTAGGTGAGATTTTCATCAGTTGTTCGAGCAGATAAATATGGTAATCAGCGATAATCACAGCATTGACTCCCTTCTTACACAATGGAATAGTAGGGTTCTGTATTATATCCAAAACAAGTCTTGATGGATCTGATGAGTCTAGCAAGTTAGCTAAAATGTCATTGTAAAGTGACTCAACTTCATCAGTTTTCTCAGTTGTGTCCAACTGCAAACTTGTTTCGCCAGTGGTGTGACTTAATTGATAATCCATGAAAGATGCAACTGCATATTTAGATTGCAGATATTTAAGCTCACTCCTATTTATAGAAGCGTCAGTATATGATAATGACAATAGATAGGAATTTACAAAAAAAAAAAAAATACGATGCATGAATGTAAGACATCTCCTAGATTGAAATATATGGGTGACAGAAGAAAGCATTATACTAACAGTTACAATCAATGTCAACACAACACCTTAACCGAATCACTGGAGACAATATTAGATTTCATTGATTAATAAACAAGACTAGAAATAGTTGCACTGATTGGACTATTAAGTGCCCCTCAATTTTGTCAGGGATACTGAACCTACACTATTTGAAATATACTTGAAAAATTAAAACTACATCAATATACTAATCTTTCATTAGCAGTATCATAATATTATAATTAAACTTTAGCCATGAATTAAAACGTGAGAGTTTTTTTTTGCAGTAAAGAGATTCATAAAATGTTCAAGGGTGAAATATACCATACAAATTTGTTTGACAATGTGTGGGTGTGATATGAAAACTAGAAAATTTTCAATATGGCAAAGACATAAAACATTAACATGATTAAAAATATTTTTAAAGAACTATGTCAATTGGGTTATAAAAATTGTCATCATCATTAAGAGGAACTGTTGTATTGAAACTCTTTCAATAAACTAGATGAATAAGAAAATTTACCCGATTGTCTTTCTTCAGTATATTTTTTCCTTGACCCAAGCTCCATCAGTGGTAAATCAAATTTTTTCAACTTTAACTTAGGATCCGTGACTTGTCCTCCAAACTGCGTCTCTTTTACCTTGAACTCCTTAACCTGTACTTTGAACTTATTCTCTTTTAACTCAAGTTCTTTCCACCGTCCTTCAAATTGCTTCTTTTTTGATTTATAGCTCTCAACTTGGCTTTCAAATTGCTTATTTTTTAAATTGAGCTCCTTAACCCGACCTTTGAATTCCTCCTCCTTTGATTCAAGCTCCTCCACTTGACCTTTAAATTCCTCCTCTTTTGACCGGAACTCCTTCTTTTGTTCTTCGAATTGCTTTTCTTTGGTTTCGAGATCCTTCAACTGTCTCTCGAACATCATTTTTTTAGATACAAGTTCATTCATCAGCATCTTCAGTTGGGCTTCAAATTCCTTCTCCTTTGATTCAAATTCATTTTCTTGTCCTTCAAGCTGCTTCTCTCTTGACTCCAAATCCTTTACTCGTCGTTCAAGGTGCTTCTCTCGTGACTCAAGCTCCTTGACCCGTTCTTTATATTGCTTCTCTTTTGAAATGTTACCATTGACTTGATTAAGTTCTATCTCTTTTGTCTTGAGCTCTTGCTTGCGCTCTCCAATCAAATCGTCCATCAAATAGAGCTGCCCTTCCTTCACTACAAAATCCTTGTTACATTCTTCAATTTTTCCCTGCATTTTCTCATGAGCCTCGTCAATTCTTCTAACATGACTAACTTGTGTCATCTTATTTTGAAGCTCTCTGCAGCACTCCTCAATATCTCTTTTTATGGACTGCAATCTCTTCTCCTCTACTTTCCTCTTCCTCTTGCAATGCCCAATATCTCTCTTTAGGGAATGCAATCTCTTCTCATCCACTTGCACCTTCCTTTTGCATTCCTCAAATAATTTTTCTAACATAGCAAGGTCTTTCTTCAGTGAAGAAAATGATTTATCGGTTGATTTGCCTGGCCTTTTAATTAAATCCGACAAAAGAATATCATCTTCATCTCCGTCTTCATTGTGATCATGATATGGTGACACCTTTGATTTCTTAACAGAAATAAACAAGGAATCGGTTTCATTCAATAGCCTCTTAACAGGCAGTGTAGTATTCCTCTTCTTAACAGAATCATCACATTTAGTCATACAAGTTCTCAAACTCGAAAACGGTGAAAACCTTTGTGACAAAGGAATATCATCATCAACACAAAATTTTATCTTATCAAAATCCTCATTACCCATCATTCAACTACAGAAACAGGAAATCCTGGGAAGAAAAAAAATGAACACAAGGGAAGAGTAAGGATCACGTATCCACTGATTACACTTACGCCATTGATAGATTTTCTTTGCATTAATGTTTATCTTGATAAACAGCTTATGTAATAGAAAGTTTTGAAAATTATGCCTCTGTTTGGACTTTGGATAAACAGCTTATCATGATAAGCTTAGCTTATACAAAAGCTATTTCTATTGCAGAAGATGAAATTAAATTTGTTTTGTTAAGCTGTGTTGGAGAAGTTATGAAAGTAGGCTGAAAATTTTTCTAGGTCAAAATTGTTGTTGCAAAAGGCATGAAAATAAAGATGTGAAAGAGAAATATATATATATAAGAAAAAGAAAAAAAAAGAGTTGAGATTGATGCTTACAATGCGTTGTTGATGGTTGGTGCTAGCTTGTTATAATAATGGATGAGACAAAAATGGAAGAGTGAGTGGACTTGAGAGTGAAGAATGAAAGTGAGCTTGAGTCAAAGTATGGTCTCTTCTCTTGTGTGGGACTGGGGGGAGCTGGTTGTTCAGGGACTGAGCATGGGCCGTTAAAGATAACGACAGAATTAAGTACTTTTAGTATTATTAAATTACACAGTAAAATAAAGGGGGAATGCTTCTTAACAAATTTAGAAAGGAAATTTTGTTTTAAGAATGATGCATTTTTATTAAGCAAAATGAAAAATGAATTAAAAAAAAAAGATACAAAGACCGTGGTTATGAGATCTAATTCAGGTACAATCCAAATGAAAATACATCGTGATAAATCATATCAAGTAGACCGATCCTAATTTATTAAAACAAAAATTCACTACTCACATGCGCAACCCAGAGAAAATTTAAAAAGTAATTTTTCTTACATAAAGTTTATTGAAGGTGGTGGCTTGGTGTCCCCGTTTAATGTAAATATTTTATAAATCTATTTGAACCTTTAAAACTTTTGCATTAAACTGCCTCACTCTAAAAAAACTATTGAAATCAATGCAAATTTACTATTGTTGGTTTCCTTAACTAATGTGCATGTCCTAAGGATACTAGTTAACTAGACCTCTATATTGTGAAAACTCTACTTCAACCAAAAAAAAAGTGTGAAAATAAACTTTACCCGTGTTTATCTTTTTGTTTTCTTCCAAAGCCACAACGAATGAGATCTCTAGACGAGATGGAAAATTATCTCAACTCTATATATCATGCGTGGCGTGTTACTAAATGCACTGCTCTAAGCTAAAAATACTAATTAGCCACGGCCAATGTTTTAAAACTCAGATCGGTGATCGACCCGGTCAAGGCATTGGGTCAGTGGGTCACTGGTCGGGCCAGTGGGCCATTGATCGGATCGCGTGACTATTGACCCGATTTATATAAAAATATTTATGACAAAAAATTACATTATGAATGAAATTTTGATTAAAAAAATCTTGTCATTTTCCTTTTCTATTTAAAGTTCGTACATGAAAAAAAATTATATTCATAGCTGCAAGTTTGCAAGTTAATTCTTAACTGCTTCAAGCTAATTCCAATCCAAATTCAAATTAGCTCATACATTAAACAATATTATTGTATAAAAAACCTCACCAAAAAAAAAAAAGTTTTAATTCAAATTTCATCTTTTCTAAACATTGTTGGAAATCAAAATATAACAGACTTACAAACCCAAGTAAGTTACATAGTCAACAAAAAATGGAAACTCAAATAAGTTATAACAATTCACTATTCAATAAACTATTTATGCCTATGAAGTCAAATTGTCATAGTCTTGATATGCATATTCATCATCTTTATCGGTTGAGATGGGAGTGGAGAACGGCGGTTGAAAATGACATTTGGGTTGGGAGTATGTGTCACTAGGGTTTTTGTCTTTATATATGTCGTGCTTTTTTATTAAAAAAATAAATAAATGGAAAAATGGGTTAATTGGTTCAACGGTCCGCCCACTGACACGGCTGGGTCATACCGGGTTTCAACGAGTTAATTGCATATCCGGTCTTGTAGTCTGACCGAACCGTTGAACCCTCCGGTTCGCGGGCCGACCGGTCCAACCAGTCGGGTCGGTCCGGGTTTTAAAACACTGGCCAGAGCCTATGCTCCTATTGAGGAGAAAAAGAATGAGATCACAATTTGTGATGTGATATGTAGCATACTTCTCCGTCCTGCAATAGATGACCCATTTGGAAATGTGCAATTTTGACCTAACTTACTTTGACCATATTTTTCTATTAATATACAAAGATAAATAATATCATATAAGATGCCGTTAGATTCGTCTCGATGAACATTTTCAAAATATCAAATTTTTATAATAGGATCAACTGTGTTATGTATTATGGGACGGAGGGAGTAGTATTTATTATGCACGTAATAAAATTTAGAAGAGAATAAAGTATACCGCATCACTTAATATCATTTCACTTTTAAACTTTAATCATTTATGTATGTATGTAAAAAATTTCTTTTTAAAAATTGTGTCTATATAAGAATTGCTCGCATTTATAAACGTTGAAAAATTTGAAAAGAGTTTACTGCTCGTTCGGATATCTCATGTGTAGAACGATTAGTCTATACTTCAAAATATTGTAGGGTAAAGATGGGATAAACAAAAATTATCCAATGTCTGATACGTTGGTAACTATGGTCACACAAGTATACTGACCATATTGCTAAGTTACCATAGTTACTTTTCACCGTAGTTTGTGGTAAATGGTAATAAATCCGTAACCGTCTCAGTTTTACTCTACAATCTTCTTCAACAATTCTAATATCTGCCTATAAATAGTACTAGTAAGTACTTACCCGAATCGAAAATCACAAAAGCATTTGAGCAAAAACAGAATAAGAGTAGAAAAATCATGAGTCGTGGAAACAACAGAGAGGTGAATCATCATCTTCTTCATTTTTCATCTTCAAATCTAATTTTACTTTCATTTTCTCTGCATGTTCATACTTTTTTTTTTTACTATTTTCGTTTGCATTTAGTCACGATCGTTTCTTTAGAATTTTTTTAGGGTTTTACGCTTTTTCTGTTTTTCTCCGGCGGTCTCTGCATGTTCCGGTGACGATTTTCTTTTCGTCTTCCACCGCTTTGACTTCGGCGGAGATTCTGTGCCTTCGCCGGCGGCGGTTCTGTTCCGCCATAACCGTTTTCGATTGCATTTAGTCATAATCGTTAGGATTTCCGATTTTTGCGCTTTCCGGCGGCGATTCTTCCACCACGTTTACTTCGGTGGTCCTGTGCATACGCCGGCGGCGATCACTTGCTTTTGCCATAACGGTTTGCATGTGTCATTTGGAAGTAACTGTGTGATACAGTTATTGATCGTGATGATCTCATCATTGATCCTAACCGTTCTATTTAAAAATGATTTGGTAAATGTGTGATCTAAACCGTACAATCTCAATTTTGATCGAGATTATTTTTGTCTACATATTTGTAAACGTTTGATGCAGTTAATGTTATACAATCGTGTATGTGATTTGTGCCTCTCTTATTTTATTCTGATTTGATGATTTGTTAATTTGTTTTGCTTAATTGTAAAGTAATTCATCAGTTATCAGTGATTAGGATCTGTTTGGCAAACCGCAAATTTGGATTATGTTTTTTAAGCTTTTAAAAAAGTATTGTTTTGTAATTTTCACGTTTTCATGAGATTATAGTTTATATTTACCGGCTTATTTTAATTATTTATAACCTAAGTCAACTAGCTTATAACTTATCATTTTTCATTTTCAATTTTAACCTTGTAGCTTTAATTGAAAAATTAAATATTAATTAAATATATCTTAAATGTTTTATACTTATAAGCAAATTAAGCCGCTAATTTTATCAAACACTACTCATGGCAATTTTTTCAGTTATAAACTAACTTATTAGATGTCCACTATAAGTGCTTATTAGTTATTCATTATATTTTACCAAATAGAGCCTTGCATGTGTTATTGTTAACATATTAGTATATTACAGTAGTTCTTTTTTTTTTTTTTTGGTAAAAAGAAGATTATGCTTATTGTGGTAAGGTAATGTTTACCTCTTATTACATCAAAATTTCCCTTCACAAAAAAAAAAAAAACTTTTATGTCAAAATTTAGATGCTCTTTTAATATTGATAAGTATAAAATTTATACTAAAGTGGTGTGTAAATTTCCCTTCACAATAAAAAAAACTTTTATGTCAAAATTTAGATGCTCTTTTAATATTGATAAGTATAATGTAAGGTCTAGCTCAAATGAAAATTTCGTTATGATACTTTTACCAGATTCGAATCTGGGATCTCAAAGTTATATGTAAGTTTTTGGTGGTGTAACTAGTGTTATTAAATTTATTTGCTTTTAGAGAATTGAGTTATACTTGTGAATTTTCAATTTATGCTTAGTTTTAGTTTTTTTACTTAAGATGTGAATTTTCTTAATATATGCTACTTTTTATGTATGTGTATGGGGTATAAATAAATTATATAATGTAAAGATTGAAATTTGAAGAAATGCTATTTTGCCTATAAAAAAATGCTTTTTTTCCAAATGAGTGGACAACACTCTTATTATTATATTACACAGTAGCATAGTATAGTTGTAAGAACAAACATAAATACTCTATTTTTTATATGCTCAATACACAGTATCTTATAGTTGTAGGCACAAACATTAATACTCTGTTTTTATTATTTATACACTACGTATTGTACGTACACTACTACACACATAACTCCATAATTTACACTTCAAATGTCATCCTAATGTATTGTTTTGGGCATTGGCTATAGAAGTTCAGCACAATTGATATCCTCTCTAAGGCGTTGCCCGTCATATTTAACTCCTAAGGTTTATATCATGAAAACACTATTTTATCTATGAAATGACATGAACAAAATCTTGCAGCGTTCTTGTATCCTAGAATTTGATGGAGCATCCAGTGGAAATCCTGGAAGGTCTGGTGCAGGAGCTGTTCTGCGTTCTGCTGATGGGAGTCGGGTGATTACTCTATCCATCAAATCATTTTTGCACCATTCAATTTGTCAAATGTAGCTAACACTTTATGTCTCTTTATAGGTCCATGGCGTCAGCCAAGGACTCGGCACTCAAACAAATAATTCTGCTGAATATAATGGTCTAATTTTGGGGCTGAATGAAGCTAGGAACCAAGGATATGAGCATGTTCATGTCCGAGGTGACTCTCAGCTTGTTTGCAAGCAGGTTAGTTCCCTTACAGTGTATGCATTAACATATCTTCGTCTATTATAAACTCATCGCTTAAATTTCTTGTTTGGTAGCAGGTTAGTTCCCTTACAGTGTATGCATTAATATATCTTCGTCTATTATACCTCGTCACTTAAATTTTCATATGAATGAAATGAGTAATGATAAAATTAAAACATACTCCGATTGTTCACAAAATATTTTAACATATCTTCGTCTATTATAAATCATCACTTAAATTTCCATATGAATGAAATGAGTAGTGATAAAATTAAAACATACTCCGATTGTTTACAAAATATTATTACAGGATGATTTGAAATTCTAATTGCTTATGTGTTTTCCTATGCGTTGACCTTGGTTCTCAAAATATTACATGGTGATTTGAAATGTTGTAATTATTACTACATGGTTTCTGCATTAACAGCAATGTAAGGATTCGTTTAATTCATATCCTGCCTAATTGCTTGATATATAGTGTTCAGATATAGTGATTGGTTTGATCTGTATTTTCTAAAGAATTTACCATCGTATTATTATTGGTTTTGCAACAGTTTGAGGGTTCCTGGAAAGTCAACAACCCAAATTTAAGGAACCTTTGTAATGAGGCTGTGGAGCTGAAGAGTAACTTCAAGTCAGTCAGTGTCGAACATGTTCCTAGGGTATACACTTTGTCTATTACTATTTTGTTTATTGACACAGTGAAGAAAATGTTTGTCAAATTGTCACCTCTCTTGATTGTGTATTTCTCTGGAAAACTAAAAAGGTTGAGGTTGAAAACGATTATTATACTAACATTTGAGAATCGTTTATGATCATACTTTTTCAAATGCCTTTTTAATTCGCATGCCTCTCTACATAAGTCACGTGATCCATATGCTTTAATAGGAAAAACTTGTATAATTTGGAATATGAAGTACTAGTTCTACTCTTGTATAAAAGATCACTAGCATCTGATTTGTGATTTTGACAAACTCATGTTTTTGTATTGTTGAAGGGTTCTAACTCTGCAGCTGATGCTCAAGCAAATCGCGGCAAAAATCTTGGAGGTTAGACTTCACCAGACTTTTGAGTTCTTATAGGTTTCAATTCTTTGATTTTCTAGTAGATGAAATAGCAATGACTTACAGCCAAAGCTGCTTTAAAAAAACATCTTTCACTTGTGTTTGGTTGCAATGGATATACTTTCATTAAGAAACGTTGTGTACAATTTTTTTCATATTTGTATTTGGAAGGGGAACACAAGTTTTAATGCATCCTATATTATTTTTTTTTGCAGCCGGTGAAGTTGAATATTACTACTGATCTGATCATGTGACCGCATGCTACTGTCAAAAACTATTGACAACTATGTTAATTTTTCTGTTTAGTTTGTGCCTACAAGTTCAGCATTTAGGGGGATTTACATGTGACACTGCATGTCAAAAGTCAAATGTTGTTTACAATTTTGTCAATTTGAACATGCCATGATGTGTATATCTCACCATTGCTTAAGAGACTTAAAATGGTGCTGCTTTGATGTTTGGATTTTATGCTTGGACGCCATGTGAATGTTTCTGAATTTCTATCTTCTGTCTTTTCTTTTTATCTTGTAATATCCTGTGCTATGACATGGCCAACATGACTGGATGGTGAAAAGAGCCTTCTTTGAAATATTCCTTATTAGTTTGCTTAAAATTTAGTGTACTCGCAATAAGAAACTTGATTTGCAAATTTCTACCTGTGTTGCTTGACAGCAAATTATAGTTGTGTATCAAATATCACAACGAATAAGATTCATGTCCTGTCCCAGGTCTCGAGTAATGCATGCTCAATTTTTAGATATGTAAACCCGAAGATGAAAGGACTTCATTAAGCACTTACCCAATGGTGATATGTCCAACACTCACACATGTCAGAGACGTATTCAATCTGTAGTGTGTTCATACTAGCTCTTAATGGTTTAGGTTGTGGAGCAGCGGGGTTTCTGAGCATAGTGGACTTAATAAGGACATTGCCAAATGAATATCACAATGAGAATCATATCATATTAGTCTCTTTAAAAGATGAAAGTTACCACAGATGTCCCTTAAGCATGCATTTCATTGGTCTAATTCTTCTTGGAGGGAATAATTTGAGGACTAATTTGAGTGACGAAATGCATATTTAAGGACCTGTATTAATACGATCTACATTTTCAGCTTATAATTGAGTTTACTCAATAAATTAACTCTAATGTCCTACTATTAAGGTCCTATGGGATAAGGCATCCATTGTTATTCTCACTAAATTAGTGTCTCGCATATCGATGATGTTCTAGTGTAGATGAGTAACTTAAAAAATTGGACATTTTTTGGGTTAATGTTCTAACCCTTCCCAAACGTGTTCCACCCTATACACTTCACCTTGCTTGGACAACCAATTCAATTAATCGGTTCTAACATATGCATTTATCATAATTTCTATAATAAAAAGATAAAATAAAGTTAAATTATTTCATATTTAGTTCCCCAAATGAGGAGGGTTTTATATTTGGGAATTACTTTTCCACCCTGTGGATTTCCTCACGCGTCCTATTTTTTCCAAAAATGCCCTTGAGTTTCCGGATTTTATAATCCGGAATTGTGTTTTCTTTTGTCAAACGGTGAAAAAATGAGTAACGGAAAATCCGGAAACTTCAAAAAATAGGGCGCGTTACATGATGTTTTCGGATTACATAATCCGGAAACCCCCTAAACACCCTTTTTCAAGGTAAAACAGTTCGGATTACATAATCCGAACTGTATCAGCACAAATTCTAAACATGTTTGTAACATGGATAGTCATTTTAGGGACAATATTAATCTTCCTAACTCTCATCCTA
>Ga0315914_1002117_pt1 | contig 30381 bp, 19 predicted proteins | sample MpolenodulesMG_FD_203920 | JGI IMG/M metagenome (GOLD analysis project Ga0315914, IMG submission 203920) | Medicago polymorpha root nodule microbial communities from Los Angeles, California, United States - elongated nodules | ecosystem: Host-associated > Plants > Roots > Nodule | place: USA...
TGGTTATCAAAGGTTAAATTCACTCATCCTAAGAATTTGCACTCCTAATTCTTCAAATCCTTCAATTTTAACCTTTGATAACCAAGAACCCTAAACTAGTCTTCAAGATTTCACCTTGATCTTGCACAAACTTCATGATTTGACAATTCAAACTCTTGAAATTCACCAATCTTGTGCTGAGCTTCCAATCAAAGCATAAACAACTTTGAATTCGAGAAGTTTATGCACACTATTTTCCTTTAGGTTCGCAATCGATACATGCTTGTATCCTTTAAAACACTCAATTGCTTACAATTGTTTTTCCTATAGTACTCATGAATATCTGATACCAGGTCGGTCTAATATATCCATGTCGGTCTACAATAAGAGTTGTGGATTTTAATGTGATTGATAGATCTTTAGTATACATAAAATGTCTCTTCTTCTTATAGCTTGCAACACCCGGTCGTTCTAATATATCCATGATGTTATCCTTAGAAAATTTCTTTGCTAAATTATTCTTAAAACTTTCAAAATATGTGGGGATTGTCGTAAATTTTGAGTATATTTCCGAAGTTTTAAATAAAGAGTCTCATAATTTTGACTTGGTGAAATTCTTTTGGCCATATCATATGTTTGATCTCTCTAAGCTTTTCTATCTCCAGTTTTCTATTTTCTCATTAGGACAAATTCCTGCTATCAACAATTAATGGAAAACCTTAAGGACATTGCGTTCTCGCATGTCTCAAACTTCACTTTGCAAATCTTCGTAATCGATTCAGATACATCGTGTCAGTTTCAACTTTCAACAACAACCACATACATCGATATTGTGTTGTTAGACATGAAACACATCATTATTTTTTGTCAAGACATGATACACATCTTTAATTTGAAGTATTCGTACTAGTTTTTATTGATATTGTTTTTTTTTTATTGATATTTGGTTTGATTGATGATTAGTTTGATTATTCTGAATTTGTGAACAATTATTCTGTAGGAGAAAAAGCTGGGGAACTCCTGAAACCAACTTGTTGATTTTTCTTTAACGTAAATTTTTTACTTTCGAATTAGTTTAACGTAAAATTTACATACACAACTACCATATGAGCTATAATGATCGAACTAAACCAATAGGTTTGGTTTTATCTCTTATTATCTAGACTTATCATTTTTTTGAATATTGTGTTAAAAATCTTAAAACTACAAGACAAAAAAAAAAGAAAACATATACATACAACTATACAAAGAGTGAAAAAATTGTGTTTTTCCATTTGACATGTATCTGGTGTAAATCCACATAAGACAAGCATATCACCTCCTAACTTGTCACATATATAAACTTGCAAATTCGTGCATGCACGCCACGGAACATGTGGATCATGCTGTCCCTTGATACTTCGTCCATCTATAGTTTTTCCCGAGCCTCTCCCCTTTTATACATATGCATGTCTAGGAAGGGTTCTCACCATTTGAAGTATTATACTCACGCAGTTTTACACTAAATTTTACACAATAGGTTGTTTCTAAAACTTAAATCCACAAACTTTTAGTCACTTGATGCAACTTTATCGGATGTGCCAAAGCTTCCCTTTTGTGGTTAATTACATTATTTTATGAAATTCATGATATAATTGTTTTTTTTAAAAAAATATCAGTTAAACTATTGTCAAAGGAAAATTATATTCTTTCATACTAAAGTAACCTATTTTTTTCTTCCTTAAAATATTTGTTTTTTTTTTGAAAGAAAAAAAAAAGCATTCTGCAGTATATACATGTGGCCGGTCTAAAGGAATGCAAGTAAGGTAGTCTTAGGCCTCAAATGTATATTCTAATCAATATTATCAGTTTTATTAGTATCAATTTTTGGTCTTTATTGTATAAATTTCACTCTCTAATTTTACTATTACTTAATTCAGTAAAAAATTAATCAATCATGTTAATTTTCACTGAGGCTCATGATGAAAATTAGGTGCATATATAGAAAATATCGAGAATATATAATAGCCTAGAGTGAGTTAAAGAAAAACAAATATATATTGATCAAAATGGTTGTGGAAATGGAGAAGGAATCAATGATAACTGAGGCTCATAATGCACCTGTTACTGCTCAGAGAAGGGTTAGAAGCGACTTGGAAACTACTCTTCCAAAACCATGTAAGTTTCAATTCTTTAATTAATTTTTTTTTTCAATTCCATTAATTTCAAGCTAAAAGTAGTGTCTAAGTTCTAACCCCAATAGAGAGATATCTAAACACAAGTTCATACACTATTTTAGAAAATATTCAAGTTCTATAAGGCGTAAGAGAGTGAATTTGTAATAGAGCCTGTAAAATTCTCATTTAATTGGTTACATTATTAGTTAATGGATTAAATTTTTATAAAAAATGTATATAGATAAAATAACCATTTTTTTCTTTGAATTTATGAAAGTCAATCAATTTAAATTAAAAAAATGTATATAGATAAAATAACCATTAATTCTTTGGAAAACATCCATTAAAATCCAGAGTATTTTATATTAAATTCATTGACCAAATGGATAGTAGAGTATTTATATTTTACACTTTTTGTGTATAGTAAACAATTTAATTTTTTCTTCTTCATGTGACTAACTTTGTCAGACATGGCTAGAGCATTGAAAGCTCCTAATACAAGCCACCCACATGGAACACCAGGCTATAGGCACCACAACTTGACTGTTCTTCAACAACATTGTGCTTTTTTTGATCAAGATGGTAATGGTATCATTTACCCTTGGGAAACTTACTTGGGTAAGAATTTTGAATTCCAACAATTTTGGTCTTTATATTGTCTAATCCAAAGTTTTTCAATTATTGATCGTAAGAAATTTTCAGGGATACGTGCTCTTGGATTTAATTTGATTGTTTCAGTTATTATTGCTATTGGCATCAATGTTGCAATGGGTTATCTTACCCAGCCTGTGAGTCATTTATTCTTCTTAAGCATATTTTGGACCTACAGATTTATGTATGTTATGGTAAAAAATATATTAAGATTTTTTTAGGATAAAATTATACAACTGGTCCTTCCAATTATGTTTCTTCTGTATGTAAAATTGTTAGGATAATTTAAGTCTTGACTTAGGCACATATATAGAATAAAGTCAACATTTTGTGGAAACAAATTCATTTGGAAAGTTAAGCATTGATAAAGAATTGTAATGTTTACAGCATTGGTTTCCTTCACTCCTCTTTCCTATCTATATACACAACATGCATAGAGCAAAACATGGGAGTGACTCTGGAGTCTATGACACAGAAGGACGGTGAGTCATGTTAAATTGAATAAGACTATTCCTCAGATTAGTCGGCCCTTAGACCGAATGTTGATTTTAAAATTTTATTTGGTAAAGCGTCGCTCATTTTGAAACGAATGAGTAACATTTTCCAATTCTATATTAAGGTTAGACATAACTATGTGACTATATATTTTGACTATGAAGCCTCATTCACATTTATTTGTTTTCATTTAATGAAACGACGTGCAGTTTTGTACCAGCAAATCTAGAGAACATATTTAGCAAGTATGCTAGGACAATACCCGACAAGCTGACACTTGGAGAGATATGGAACATGACTGAAGGAAACAGAAATGCATTTGATCCATTTGGCTGGTGAATTTCTGTTCAGTTCTCAACTCAAGTGATCACATTGTTGATTTGTTGTATACTAGTTTGTTAATTTGTCCAATTATGGTATAATTGAATCACTGACATATATGAAATGAATGTTGGCAGGGCTGCAAGTAAATTGGAATGGGGAGTTCTGTATGTTATTGATAGGGATGAAGATGGTTTTGTGTCTAAAGAAGTTGTCAGAAGGTGCTGTGATGGTAGCTTATTTGAATACTGTGCTAAAATGAATGCTGCTAATAAACAAAAGGCCAAAATGGGGTGAACTCAATTCTCAATTAGTGGTGTGAATTTGATGTAACAAAATAAAGAAAGTTTATTAGGAACTTGAGTTATATGTGATTTCATTTTCAATTCCTCTCATCCCCTCTTTCTTCCTCTTCTATTTTTTGTTTTATTCTCACTAGTCCGATTTTCAAACATATAAAGAAAAAAAATTACTACTTGAAAGATACAATAAAAATGTTTTTCTATTATAAGAAGTCTAACGACAAAACTTAAACGTTAAATTTTGAGAAGTGGAGAATTGCGGATTTGAAACCCTTCTCAACATATCAAATGTTTTTGCAACATTATATGATATGAGGTGCTTACGAAATAAAACAATAAAATAGTTTATTACAAATAATGTTTCGGATAGGGCTATAACCCAATCCAAGGATTTAAAGTCCCAATAAGACGCTTGGTTAAAAAGCATACCACCAAAGCCACCACGAGGGCACAAAATAAGCGAAAGGAATCCAAAGTTAATCTCAATCCTCTAACCACAATCACATGGCTGTTCGAACAATGTGTCGATTGTCGAGTAAGCCGCACCTGCCTACCAATATTACTCCCAATTGGCAACTTCAACCTCCTATATAAGGATCTCCTACCGAACAAAGGTATGCAATTTTTTCTAAAAAAAAAAACTCTAAACACCGTGAACTCTCATTTTGAGAATTAAAATGTTTTGCAAATACACCGCACTTATCCCAAAGAAGAACATCCGCCAACACATACTTCATTCGTACTCTTCGATCATAGACAAATCAAATACTCTTTTCGATCATTATTATAAGCAAAACTTTATTTTTTAGATACATTGGATAATTAATGTATCTAATTTATAATAAAGATTAAATGCACTAATCATTCAATGTATCTAAAAAATAAAGTTTTGTTTATAATAATGACAGAACGAGTGCATTGTTAAGTCTTAAGGAAAGATATAAAAAGGGTATTTTGGGAAAATACGTTAAATAATCTGTGTGAAAGGGTATGTACGTATTTTATGAGGTGTAAGTAGTAAAAAAAATATAGTTACAGTTGTGATTGGGTAAGGGTTATAGCTATACGATGGCAAGGGTTTAGAGAAAGACAACGCAGAGTAAAGTGACAGAGACGATACTCCGCCTTCTCTTTCTCCGCCACCGCCGGTTAGTTTCACTTCCATTCTTCCATTTTCGTTCCTTTACAATTCTTCTTTCCATTCTACTTTTTATTTCTAATCGAATCACAATTCTAATTTATTTATTGAAAAAAATGTATACAATTCACTGTTTATTGTTGTTTCATTCGTGAAATTCACATGATTTTTCTCTTAATTTTCAATTACATTACATTACATGAACTTGTATTTTACTATGTTTTAGTCACTCGTTCATCAATTCTTGAAATGCACTATGAATAAATGCGTCAAATGTTAAATTAACATATGGGGTGTATTTTGAATTTTGTTTTTCTGGGGAAAATGGAGATTGTTATTAGAATAAACTATCAATTTAGTCCTTAAATTAACATTTTCTCTCCAATTTAGTCCTTAAACTATCGTAAATATAATAAGTAGTGGGTGAAGTATACGAAGTCCATCAAATTAAGTCCTTGATACTAAGAGGTTCGAGACTAAAGTGACGAATTTTCATATCGTTTAGAGACTAAATTGACGAATTTCATATACTTTAGGGATTACTTATTATATTTACATAGTTTAAGGAATAAAGAGGATAATAGTCATTTTGATCCCTGAATGTGTAACGAGTATTTACGATAGTCCTTCAGTGTATCAAAATTTCAAACTTGTCTCGGATTGTGCACTATGTTAGGCAAAATAGTCCCTTACATTAAAATGTTTCGTTAATATTGTCATATCAGTCTCTCAATATACTTACTTACCATCATATTTGTCCCTATATAAAAAAAGTTAATGTCAACATTGAGGGATTGTTTTAACGTCAGGGACCATTTTGACCAACGAAGTGTACAGTCAAGGACTATTTTAAATTTTTATACATTGAAGGACTGTTGTGACTGCTCGTTACTCATTCATGGACCAAAATGACTATTACCCCAAATTGATACTTATTAGGTGACACCAATGGCACTGACTATTTTACAACTGTAAAATAGTCTTCGAGGGAATTTGAACTGTCTCTTAGGTTACATAGTTTAGAAATTTCGTAGTGTATTGTGTGGTTAGTATTGATTAACAACTAAAGATTGAAATTTTGTAACTGGGTTGTTTGTTTTGTTGGGATTGTGCGCAGCAGTGTATAAATTTGAAGAAAGGGCGGCTGAAGTTGTGTAGTATCAGAGAGATGGGAGATATTTGGTGGTCACTTTTGGGGGCAGCAGTCCCTGTCGTTGTTGCAGGACAAGCATTTAGAGTTAAGAAAAGGAATGCAGAAGAGCAAAGGTTGAAGAGTGCAAGGGGAAGAGAAAGGAGTTCTGATGAAATTTTCGTCTGTGAAAGGGTCTGCACTTCAAAGAGGATGTTGAAAAAGGTTGGCTCTTTCTCAAAAGATCCAATTCCTGATACTTGTGTTACTGTTTGTGGTGTGTCTGATCTTGACGCGTGTGCTGAAGCTTGTGCTCGCACGGTTTGTGTTAACCAACATCAAGTACCTAATTGGAATGACACATGTCTTAGGAGGTGTCAGAGTGAATGCTTGAAACTCTCTTCTCAATCTTCTCAGTAGTTAGTTGCATTTAGGCATTGGAATGTGTATGTATAATGAGTTTTGTTATGATGGTCAGTGTTTTGGCTCATCATTCCAACTCCAGAATCTAGATTTGTTATAAATTCTATTGAAATGCAAATGGGGTTTTACTCAACTAGTGTCTAATTCATTTTGTTGACTGTTCTAAATGTTTCTTTTGTTTCCTGAATCCTGCTATGGTGTTTGAAATTTGGAAGCTTTATGGAGGAGGATAGTGAAAATGTGAAATATGTTAAGGGTAAACTAACTTGTTCTACAGTTTATGCCTAGAATTTAGAATTTCTTCGCCTAAATGCACTGGTACTGTCGTTATAGTAGGGATAAACAAACTTTACCTCCTGTAAGTTTTAGGCAAAAATTTCATCAGTTGAATTACTTCTGAAAAGTTAAGAGTTGTAGTGTATGTTGATTTTAAGGTGTCAATTTACAATTTTTAGATTGATGAAGAAATTTTGTTGATGAATCTTGGTAATATATACCACATGTAAATCACATGAGTAATAAAAAAGATGTGCAGGAATACTAAGATCTATAACTCAGGGAGGATTTGAATCTGTTCTCATCGCTGGTTTAGGTTCTTAACAATTAAGATCCGATGATGTATATAGTTCATTGTACTCCTAATAGAAGGCGGACTTAGCACTTCCAATGAAAAGCTAATGTAGCAACTAGCATTCTAGAAGACACTGGCATGGATGCCTAGCAGAAGCACTCTCTTAGGAGTTCTTCAGCAGATATCGTTTTATTTAGTCGTCAGCTTACTGATAAGGATCTTGAGTGAATATAGGATTTCTAGTTTTGAGAGGATTTGATCAAACAAAGATATACTTGTTCTTGTTTAGGAGGCTGTGTTTGAAAAATACGAAAATCTAGGCATGGAGATAAAATAAGAAAATTGATTTTCAATCAAGAGATTCATACAATACTTATTCTCTAGGCAAAGCTGCTTCAACCAGAACCATCAATTGTTTCTTAAGTAGTATCTATTATCTAAGTTTTGTCACTCAATGTAGTATTTCATATATACTCGTTTTGGGAAATAATACTCCATATAACTTTTGGCCATTTTTGGAATAATTATAAGCCTGCATGTGAATCTGGTAAGACATACAATATCAACATGAATATGGCTGTCTGGCTTCTACCAAATGGATATTCCTTAAACACCAGTGCAGCTTTTAGAAATTTAAAATGGGAAAGAAACAATGCTGTTACAATAGCTGATAAACTAGGCAACATAGTACATTGGATTTGAAAGTTTGAATGCTCTTATACCGCCAGTATTCCCCGCAATGCTGCTGAATTGGTCACCTAAAACTCCCCAAATGCGATAACCTTTACTAGTTAAATATTTTCTCACTTGAGACTTGTATTCTGCCACTGACACCAATTCATTAGTAGGATCTCTGCAATGGAGGGAGAGGAGGTTTAGTTAAACTGTTATGAGGAGCAAAGGTAATATAAGAATTAGTTAGATATAAAGCGAGGAAAAACTGGTTCGAACTGACCTCAAAATAAGACCTGTCCACCCGTGGTAACCAACATTGACAAGGTTATCAATTGTAGCTGATCTGAGATGTTCCCTCCTCCCAGAAATCAAAATGATCTGAATTCCTCTAGATTTAATCTCATTGAAGAACCTCAATGAGTAGTCAAGAGCAGGGGCTTTACCCTTTCTCATCCATTCCTCCAAAGCTGTCACATTAATTTTCTTTCCCCTATGTTGTCAATAAAAGGCTCATCAGATTAAGCAATATCAAATAAACAATTAACAATTAACATAAAATGATTAGTAGATTGAGACGGATTCAGAATATCCATACAAAGTATTCTTGTAGAAAGGAATTGTTGAAAGAAGAGTATCATCAATGTCAAAAATCCAAGCATCTTTGCCATCTTTCTTCAGATTGCAGCTGGTACTAAGATAAACCAAGCATTCTTCAGTTGTTCTTTCTGAGTCAACTTTGTACTGTGTAGACTTGACATATTTTGTAATGTATTCAGTACATTCTTCAGGTACAACTTGGAAGTCTCTAATATTATGCAGCTCAACATTCATTCTCCAACTTTCACAATAATTCTTCAAACTTATCTTCAATCCATTGTGTGTCTTCTGATTTAATATGTTCCAATCTGCAACTGTCAAAGGAATCAAAAAGCATAGCAAAACCAAACAACAAACAAATGTTCTCCCCATTCTTTCTTGACCAAACAAAAAAAACATGCAAAGTAGATATGGAGAATAATGGGATATAAATAGAGCCAAATATTCCTTTTTTATTTTTGCAGTGTAGATCACATCACATGGGTCCGAGGGCAGATAGTGCTACAAACGTTCATGTGCATCATCACCATGCTGTCATGGTTGACAAACAATCATAAATTAAATACAAAGGTCTATTATGAGGTGAAATATGAGTATGAGATGCATCTAATTAGAATATAAGATGACAAAAATAACATGCTTGCATTATCCTGCCACGGATCACAGATGGGGTTATCTGTTCAATCACATATTTATATGTTGTAAATTTGTATAATATTTCAATTAAAATATGTGAGAGCCAAATCAGAGATGACCCAAAGTAACTTTTCTTGTGAATTTTGGCTTATTTTGGGGTTCATCAACTTCTACCTACTTTGAAAGCAATACAGTTCCATAATTTGAACTATTTTTTGGTTATCAATAGTTTATCTACTCCTTAAAAAAACTATTTTTTTCATTTAAAAAAATATATTTATTTTTAAAAATCTTCCAAAATATAAAAATTTCGGCAAAAAATATTTGTTCCCCCCAAAATTAATTGCTGTACAGAATTAATTTTTTTTATCATATGTTGGAAATTAGAATTGGGCCTCAACATAGTTCGATAATGACTATTTCTTTTCTCAACCTTCTTACTTCTCGCGCACCCTCCACTTTTCCAATCTCGCCCACGCTTGGATTATGAAACTCAAAAGCATTTTATAGCATTTCAGAATATATAATCCGAAACCTCTCAAAACTCAAAAGAAACAAGACGTTTTGCCAACCAGTTTCGCAATCTTTCGCAAAATACTTTGGTTTCAAATTCTTTTTTTGTTTTGTTTTGAAGAAGTTAAACTAGCACATCTAAATAGCACGGAGAATCGAACTTGAGACATTGAGAAGGAATATACTCAAGTCTCATACCAACACACTTTAATTTCGAATTATATAATACGAAATGTGTCAAACCCCCCTATCGGGTCAATTTTTAAAAGGAGTAATGAACCAATCACCTATCCGAAAATGTAAGAACTTGCAAATACCACCCTGAAATTAAAAAATGTGAAATCATTTGTGAGTTTTAGTGTCGGTATTAGGGATGAAAAATGTAAATTCATATGAGCTCAAACAATGTGGAAAAATAGTCAACGAACTCCTCAAGAAACGAAAGCATGAGGCCTAGGGCAAGCACTTTTGTGGCCTTGGAATTTCAATTTTACTCCATGACGGTAGAACTAGATAGCAAGCTAGTGGTGGATGTTATTTTAAGTAAACTTGGCACAAGTTTAAATGCTTGTTGAAATTTACTTGTTTATTTGTTAACTAGAACCGTACTTTCTTATGTTAAACACTGCACTTTTAATTATATCACCAAAACTGAAAACTTCCTCGTTTGGCCCCTTATTATCAAAATGAAACATACTCACAAAGTTTCTCATTTCGTCTTAATCACTACTCTACTCTGCAAAGAGATTTTTTTGGAATTTTGTTGTCTTTCAATTTATTTTCTTTCTTGATTTCAAAGAGTTTTTTTTTTTTTCCCCTCTGAAATTCTAATGTTTTTGTAATTGGGTTGTTGTGAATCAGGATGATGAGTGATTACAAGGTGGAAATGATCAATGATGCCATGCAACAGTTTTTTCTTGAATTCCATATTGGACCTAACACACAGTAAGTTTCTTGCATCCCTCTTGTATCATCATTGAATGTTTGCCCATTGAATGTTTGCTCATTTTCCTCAATGAAGATGAATTGCATTAAGATATATGACTGGTTAACTCTAAGAAAAATGATTTTTTGACATCGAAATTATGATGTCAAATTTGGTGTTCTTTGGTTTTTGTGTTTATTTTTTAAATGTGTGTAATGGTAGAAGATAAAAAGTTTAGAGAGAGATAGAGTTTATCACATAAGGTGTCACATCCAGTGTCAATTTTCTTCTCTTTGTTTTCACCTCTGTAGCACCAATTACAACTCTAATTGAAGGCGTGTCCGGTATCCAAAACCAACACACCGACACATGTGATTACGTTCAATTATGTCATGCCGGGTGTCTGTGCTTCATAGAATATAACCACATGTGTTAGTGTCGTCTTGGTGTCGGACAATGGACATGCCTTTAATTTGAAGAGTCGGTACTACATGGTTTTAACTCACTTTTATTCGGACTCATTCCAGGTCCTTATGAAAAAGGTGTATGGAAGATAAGAGTGGAGCTACCTGATGCTTATCCTTATGAGTTTCCATCTATTGGTTTTGTCAACAAAACTTACCATTCCTAATGTTGATGAAATGTGAGTTTTTCAAAGCAAGCAAACTTTCATTGTTTTCTAAGGGACACCGAAGGAGTTTTAAGATGAAAGTTCACGGTTCAAACCTTATAAACTAACAGAACTACTAACTTGATAGCATTTTCTTGTAAAAAAATGGCTTCCTTGTTTTCCATCATATTTAAGCAACACCATTGTTCTCCATGGAACCTGTATTGGCTGTTGCACAAATAAATTGCTACACAACAGCTGATCAAAATCTTTTTCTTTGATATTCAGGTCTGGTTCAGTTTGTTTAGATGTTATTAACCAGACTTGTAGTCCCATGTTTGGTAAGCATTATTAACAACCTTTACCTTACATATATTGGTGGTAATGAATATTACTAAAAACGCACTTGCTATACATTTGATTCAACCTTGTTTGATTGTTATTTTTGCTAACTTACGTTTTTCTTATTTTCACTCAGATCTTGTTAATGCATTAGATCCATTGAATGGTGAAGCTGCTTCCTTGATGATGCGAGATTGTGCTGCATATGAACAAAAAGTTAAAGGTAGTAATCCTTGTTAAGTTTCTCCAGAATGAAACTGTAATGGCTGTTATAATATATTAATGCAATCTATGTTAAAATTATGAGATCTTCTTCATTATTGTTGACCCTAAGTTGTCATTTTACATATAATTCCAATTGGGGGAGAGTTCATCAATTGGTAAATATAAAGATTTGATGATGCAAGATTGTGGAAAATGATTTATGTTCCATATTAAATGCATCAACTCCCATCCTCACAAATATTGCACAAAAAGTAATGCTAGATGAAGATTCACTTTTTTCCATGATTGATCCCTGCTGAAACCAATAGAATATGAATGTCTTTTGTCCTCACTTGCCAACACACATGTCAGCAGCACCCACACACTTATCGTAGTTTTGTGTGCTATAAGCTCTTGGGTTTGTATTCATATGGGGAGCTAAAACGTTAATGTTTTCTTTTTGGGTTGGGAATGGGAAATTAGATTTCTCAATTTAATGATGTAGACCTGCCTATAATTTATGGCAACCAACATTGATTCATTTGTCAAAAAGCAATCACGAATGGTGAAGAAAAAACAACAACCAGTCTTTTTCCTACTAGGTCGGATTGTTTATATGTATCAATTGATGCCAATAGTCCTGTCATGTATTAGGTCCAAAGATAGATCATCTACCTGTAAATCCCTCTTCATGACTTGACCTATATTTTTTCTTGATCTCCCTCTCTACCTCTAACTATTGGATTATTCTTCATCTGGTCTACTCTTCACAATCTTGCTTTTATCAGTCTAAGATGAGATTCTACCCTGATTCTCTCTTCAATGAACATTTTTATAACCCTTTCTCAGTTTTGTGGTATAACTCATCAACGACTTTCTTGCTTCATTTTTCGTTTGGATAAAAAGTACGCTGAATGACCTGTTTGCACTGTATTGCTTATATGTAATGATCAGTACTGCTTTATAATAATGATATCAATGTACATTTATTGTATAAAATAAAATTATGACATACACAAATAAGGGCATACTCCTTATATTGCTTATAATGATGTAATTAATGTTGGATATGATATTGATGGCTGTAATATTACAAATTTTTTGCCCTTTTTGTCTCAAAATAATTGATATGGTGCTGCTCTCTTCATTGCAACTTTTTCTTTGCTCCAATTGAAATGTTCTTCCTTTAGAACTATAGATTGTATATGTTTGAATTCAATGTGGGGTGTTATCTATTTGGATCAGCAGTCAACAACCGCTACTGAGTGCTGCTGGTCTTGTAATTGTACTTCAATCTATGACTGCTTAGCTTTAAGAGAAACAATTTTTTGACATCAAATTTTGGTGTCGAATACGGGTGTCATTTGGTTTATGTTAATTTTTAAAATGTATGTAAGTTGTGGTAGTAGGTAAGTAGTAAGAGAAACATATACAACGTCTCTATTTTGATGTTCAAATAACACAATTGTATCTCAGATTAACACAATTGTAGAAGTGGGTTTTTCTTCTTCTCTTTGTTGTTTTCAGTTTCATTCACTTTTATTGGGGCGCATCGCAGGTCCTTATCAAGGTGTCTGGAAGTCTCCTTGTTTATCCTTGTAAGTCTCCTTCAATTGGTTTTGTCAACAAAAGTTAATATCCTAATGTTGATGAAATGTGAGTTGTTCCTTGTTTTCTAAGAGACATGAAAAGAGTTCTAAGAAGGAAGCTCAGGGCACAAACCCTGGATACGACTAGTAGCTTAATAACATTTTACTATCCAAAAAAAATCTTCGTTGTTTGTTGTCATTTCAAATCTTATAAATTTTTACGAGTTAAATCTTTTAAAATCTTTCAAATTACAAAACCTTACTTTGTCTTTTAAAATATATAAGACTTTTATATAATCTTTTGAAGGTTTGACCCAATACATTCACCTAAGTTTGATTATCGCATACCTGACCTAACCAGGCCAGACTTTATAACCATTGAAATATATTATCGACAATATAAGAATGACTATGTGTGTGCGTGGAAACAATTGTGTTGATTATACTTTTTTTTTTGTCAAGTAGCCTAGTGGCTAGAAATTCACCTCTTAAGGTGAAAAAGTGGGGTGTCCGGGGTTCAAACCCCAGCCCCTGCATATATAATGCAGTGTCCCTAGTAACTGACCTAATCTCACTGGGACGATTATACTTTTCTTTATCCGCACATTATTATTTTATTATTATATTTGCATTTAGTTTTGTAACTTTTAATATATTTGATAAAAGTTAAGGGCACCCTTTGGGAAATTATAAATTTATAAGTAATTTTTTCAACCGTTATAAATTTATACCATTTCGATCTATTAAATTCCACCTTTTTTTTTGACCAATTTTAAATCCCATCTTAAAAATTACAAAATTTTAGAAGTCATTATATATATATATTTTTTTGAAGGAAAGTCATTATATTTTTACAGTCTTTTAAAATATAGAAGAATTTTTATGTCAAAATTATATTTTAAGATCTGGCCCAATACATCCCCCTAAGTTTGATTTGGGAAATGGATTTGGTGTGTAACAGCGTGACACAATTACTCACCTCTACCGTCCGATTTAAAATTGATGTATGAGATGATTTATAAATGCTTTAATGAATCGGTAATCTTAATCGTCTGATCTCAAATCAATGGCCGAGATTACCCATTGCGTGTATGGTTTCTCAACTGCAGTGGATTCATGTCCATTTTTTATTGTAGGTTTGACTTGACCTAATCGATTTGGGCTGTATCGAACTAGACTAAATCGGCCTGGCCCGCCCCGCCCAATTAACAACCCTAGTATTTAGCACTATAAAGGAACAACAAGTGTTTGATTTTTTTTAATGTCAAAAAATATTTTGTTGGGAGGGATTTCAAAGAAGGGGAATGAAATGAAGGTAAGAGAAATACCCCTGAGAGAAGAGGAGGGTTTTATTCTCATAATCTCTCAACCTTAGTCATTTATTTTTGCACCATATTTCTTATCCTTTTGAATAAAAACTCAAATTCAGCTAATTTTTTTCATTTGCAGCAATGAAATTCTACAGCAGCACCAGTTAGTACCATCACCGCCACCATCAATTATCAATAATTTTCAGGTTTCAACTTTGATCTTGTGATTAATTGTACCTATCTCTTCATACTGCCAGGAAACCCTTCATTTCCTTGATTTTACCGCCATTTTTGTGATGTTCTGTGTTTGTACGATCAACATAAACAAAAGAGCAAGCTAGGTTTTTCTTTGCCTCCTTTATTTTCGTTATAAAATTCAAAACATATCCAGTATAGAAGTAGAGTCAAAAGTTCATGGCAAACAGGTCATCCCTTGATCGGCCTGAAGCTGAAACTTTTACTGAGTTTCATAAAAATGGCGGTTGTCTTGTCGAGGGTCGTGTTGATAGTGCTGATCATGACAATGACAAGGCTAAACAAAAATCTTTGTTTTTTCAACTTTTTTCGGCTTACCTAAAGGAGAATTGTAGTAGTGGCAATGTGAGGCCTGTGCCGGTCATGCTCGGTGAGGGTCAATTGCTTGATTTATATCAATTGTTCGCCCTTGTGAAGGAAAAAGGTGGGTATGATGTGGTATCGAGAAAAGGGTTGTGGAATTCTGTGATAGTTGAACTGGGTTTGGACCTTCGTATTCTAGCTTCGGTGAAATTAGTTTTTGACAAATATCTGAATGATTTCGAAGGTTGGCTCAGGAAATCTTTCGAAGAGAAGAGTTTAAAAAATTGGAATGATGGGTATTTGAACTCATTGCCAATAGATCTAGAAAAAGAGTTTCAAAACCTTTTTTGCTCAAATCTAAAGGACAAAGATGATGATTTTGTCCCGTTAGAATCGAATAACATCATAAAGCACATTGATTTGGTTAACCAGAAGAGTGATGGTTATTTATCGGACACTAAAAACCAAAATAACAAATGTGACAGTGTCCAAAATGTTAACAGTGATGGTAATGGCGGCGACGATGAAAAATTGGGCACTGGTGTTAAGGATGATATAACCGCCTCTTATGCGGAAACTGAAAAGCTATTTAATTCTCGCAAACGTAATCGGGAATCGCCTGTAGCTCAACCATTAACAGAACCATCAAAGGGGAAGGAGTATAAAGGAGACCAGGATATTTTTGTTCAGATGCCGAGGGCACGGGATCTTCTGTCGGTCAGAAAGCATGAAGAACCAAACCGTGGATCATCATCCAAGGTATATTTTCACTACACGTAATGATTTTATACATGATTTTACACATTCGATTTTTTGTGCGTTTCATATCCCGAACCAGAATGTTTTCACATGAATGGATAGTTATCTTTTTACTGTATTTATGATTAGCATTACAATGTACTTAATTCTGCATTCATAATAAATATATAATCACAATCTACCGGTTTCTTTCCTAAACAATATATATAAAATTCCAAACTATCAGCTTGCTGCTAACTGCTATAGGTCAACAAGGGTTAATGCAATAATAAAATACGGGAAATTGGATAGCTTTGGCCCAGTCTACAAAATTACAAACATTAAATAAATTCCATCATTATTAGCACTATTGAGCCTGTAACTGCATTATGAAATTTCCATTAAGAACTGTAACTGCACTATTGAGCCTGGTTATCTATATATCGATTAAAAACAAAGCAAATAACCCAATCAATACTAATTGATGTGTGTATCTTTGTTGGATAGCGATCACAACAGGAATCTCGATTTAATGCGATGAATCACAACATACCCCTAAATCGCATGAATTGGATTCTGCTGTGGGCGCAACCTTGAAATGGACAGGGTGGCCCAACTAAAAAGCCTTGAAACGGACACGGCCTTGCAAACTGGTTTGCAAAAAGCCACTATAGATTCTTCAATGAATCACTTTGGTTTTATTACTTTGATATCAAAACATTGAGAAATGCTTCTACTAGTTGACAAGATCTAAAAGAAGAAATTTTATTTAAGTGTTATGCAAAAAATGTCTACTGAATTTTCTGAATCTGTTGTGCTTTACAGAAGGTGAAGATGAATCCTGCCAAGTATGAGGATCTGAGACGAAGTAAAAGGCTGGCTGTCTCTCTTAAGTTGCACGGTATGGAATCAGAAAAAAGTCCTATGGAGAAAACAAGTGGCAAACCAGATGTCATGATCAAGAAGAAAAAATCAACTTCCAAAGCAGCTGTGACAAAAAAGATAATATCAACTGCCAAAGCAGCTGTGACTGAAGAGAAAAAATATGACCCATTTAGTGATGATTCTCGTGATGTTTCTGTTGGTCCTCTTTTCCAAGTGGAAGTCCCGCAATGGACTGGTGTAGTTTATGGGAGTGACTCTAAATCGTTAGGCACACAAGTATGGCCTGTTAAAGATGATTCAAGACCTACTACAGAAACAGATCTTGTTGGTAGAGGAAGACGAGGAAAGTGTAGCTGCAATGTTCAAGGTTCAGTTGACTGTGTAAGATCTCATATTGCTGCAAACAGGATGAAGCTGAAGTTTGAATTGGGTTCTGCATTTTACCATTGGGGATTTGATAAAATGGGCGAGGAAGTTTCACTTCAATGGACAGGTGATGAAGAAAAGAGATTTAAGGATATAATGAGTCTAAAAATCCCCTCCCAAAACAAGTCTTTTTGGAACAATCCATCCAGTTACTTTCAAAAGAGGACAAGAAAAGACATGGTGAGTTATTACTTCAATGTATATCTTATTCAACTAAGAAGTTATCAGAATCGAGTGACTTCGGAGACTGTTGACAGCGATGATGACGAAATTGAATTTGAATCTTTTGGTGATGGTTTCGGGAGGAAAGCTATCAAGCGTCCATCAACTGAATTCAAGGAGTGTTCAGAGAACAAGTAATGCTTTGATTTGGAGTAGACAAAACAATGTGATAAGCCATTTGGAGTAGAGGCTGCTGCTGTTTATTGCATCCTCCTTGGAGGCGCTGCCAACCACCCCCCCAACAACATTTATGCTGTAAAACTTTAATTTCACTTTTGGACAGCATTTGTGCTGTAAAACTAGCCGTTTAGTCGGAGCGTATTCAAGTTTTTGGTTTTGGTTAGACATTTGCAAGTTAAATTTAAGAAGTTTATTTGTGGCAGGTCTTTGACAGTTTATTTTTTTATTTTTTATTGCTTTTCATTAACATTCTTCTACTTCAGCAAATATTGGTGGAGGTTTCCTTTCCCTATCTTTTTGGATTTCCTCCATTTCCTTCACCACTCTTCACTCCCACTGCCTCTCACCGTCTTCCACCACTCTTCACCCCCACTCCCATCATATCTGACCTCTTATCAAAGTCACCAAATGTAGGTCAAGGGGAATCTAACAACGTTCTAAATTTGTCTTGGACTATTTTACTGAGATGAAAACCATGTGGAAAGAGCTTAATTCTTATCATCCAATGCCCAGTTATATTTGTCCACATCCATGCCTTTGGGCTGCGATGCATCAAGCATGCAATTATCGCCTTGAGCCTCATTTGATACAATGAGTATTGTTTGACCCTAATTTCAAACTTCAATGTACGTGAGCCTCTACATTGGGATTGTTGATCCACAACAAACTTATGCTCCCTCTCTACTGTATGTATCTTTAGATCTTCATTTCTTCCTCTTACAAGGAGTATGGAACATACCTATTACAAGGAGACACCATAGTAGAATCAGTCTTGAAAATATTGTTGCGGTTTTTGTTGAACACAATTTACATGGTTAATAGATATAATATATATTTAATATTGGAAAAAATAATGTTTAATGACGCTAAAAAATGTGGTTAATTGTGTTTAGTCGATTGTTAATGAGTTGCGACAACTTGTTATATTCATTAGTCATCATTAAACGTAGTTAATCACATAATTGAGCGGTGTTAACCATCTTAATTGTTGTCAAATTCATGTGCCACTGAACCATTAATTGATGTTGTAAGTCTCATAGGGACTACAAGCTACATATTAATGAGGCGACACATGGTTGATCCACGGTTTCAAATTGCGGTAACAGTCGTGCATCAATCGTTTATAGTGTAGAGAATTGCGGTCAAATATGGCTCATGCAACTTCAATCGAGCGATCATATTAGGATTGCAGAGGGTCAGAAACTTGATGTCGCATCCAAGATTGTGGGGAGAGTGTTTAAGAGAGAGTGTGTGAGCAAGTGTCCCTAGCATTGCTCACCATAGAATATGTGAGAGTGTACACTTTTTTCTTCTGTCATATTCTTTCTTCAATAATCTAAGATCACCCTTTAGTAATTTCTGCTATGTTATGCAACATTCTTTATCATTGAGGAAACCTTAAAGTACTGCCATATTAATACTAAACTAAATGAGCACACACCCTTTTCCTTGTATGGTCAACTAATGAACTAACAACCACTGGGATCTGGGTGATTTTATTTATCAAATATTGCATGACCATTTATATTATCTCTCTGTCATACCACTTGCTAAAAAGTAGAAATAAGATAACAATAGAAAACTTATTCACATTCTGTAGAAAATGTCTAGCATGTGCCTGAAGTAGAAATAAGATATTAATAGAAAACTTAATCACATTATATAGAAGAGGTGAATCAGCATTGCAGCATAATATTTTATACAACAAAGTTCGTTTAGGTTTAGCTTAATTACAAATCACTATAGCTATATGTAAAGAAACATAATTTATCAAGAAGTCAACTAAACCAACAATCAATTATGGCTATGAAGACACATTAACTCAATCTATCATATCCAGCTACTACATGGTAACATTCAATTTTATCAAGTAAACAAGTTACTCAAATCTATCATAGCTATGAAGACACATTAATTCTACAATTCTTCACGGTATATCTTCTCCCGAAGATTTCTCTACCGAAAAATTAAATAGACCATATTTCTGAACATAAAATCCCTCTCTGAAAAAGGTTGAAAAATATTCAATGTAGCATTGGTTAAAAATCTATCATATCCAGCTACTTCATGGTAACATCCCATTTTATTAAGTACAAAGTTACTCAAAAAAATCTACTTAAACATTTGAATTAGAAATTAAAAACTTTACAATTTAGTTTGGCGTAGTGCACCAGGCAATTTCCATATGCAACGTGAGACTGAGAGGCCGGTAGCAACTGAAAAAGCAACTGAAATTTCTAAATTATAAATGAAGGATTAAGCCAATGAAGTTGGCTTTGGTTGATCACCGGCAAGGTTGGTTCAACTCTCTTGTTATGAGAACATCTTTGGTGGATGTCCTGAAGTTTAACTCATTAAATAGAACTTACAATGAATCAGGTCAAATCGAATATAGTTTGAAATTCAACTCAACAATTAATTTGTTGAGTTTGGCTTAAGATCTAAAAGAGCAGAAAATTAAGTTCATTAAATAAAGGGTTAAATAAGTTTTTCGTCCCTATAAATATAACGAATTTTGATTTTAGTCCCTATAAAATTAAACTGAATGTTTTCATCTTCACAAAAAAATTTATTTTGTTTTTGGTCCTTAATGGATATAATTTTAGCGTGTTTTTGACATTTTTTGAACATAATATGAATATATAAATGTCGAATATAATAAACGGACATAACATGGATACAATTTGAACATAAAAGAGTTATAATTTTGTCATTTATATGAACATAAAATGACTATTAAGGACGAAAAGCAAAATAAAAAAATTTGTGAGGATGAAAACATTCAGTTTAATTTTAGGAACTAAAATCAAAATTCGCTATATTTATAAGGACGAAAACTTATTTAACCCTTAAATAAATGATATGAACTTGAGGTACATATAGTTTGACTCATTTGCAGCTCAAGTTCTAGTTGTGCTACACACACTGGTTCGTAAGTCGAAGAGAATTTTGATGATATTCTAATTCTAGTACCGAAGTTTGTAAGTCGAAGAGAGTTTTGATGATATTCTCAATTCTAGTTGTGGAATTTTGTTGGTATTTGTCTATGTTACATGTACTAATTTTTCAGGGTTAAATAAGTTTAATCCCTAAAAAATTAAACTGAATGTTTTCATCCTCACAAATATTTTTATTTTGTTTTTCGTCCTTAATGGCCATTTTATGTTCATATAAATGGCAAAATTATAACTCTTTTATGTTCAAATTGTATCCATGTTATGTCCGTTTATTATATTCGGCATTTATATATTCATATTATGTTCAAAAAATGTCAAAAATACGTCAAAATCATATCTATTAAGGACGAAAAACAAAATAAAAAATTTTGTGAGGATGAAAACATTCAATTTAATTTTATAGGGACTAAAATCAAAATTCGTTATATTTATAGGGACGAAAAATTTATTTAACCCAATTTTTTATGTGCTTTTGTATTTCTGTTTTAGGGTGTTTGTAGGTGTCTATATTTTTACTTTTATATATTTATTGATATTTATATAGGATAGTATTTGCATCTATCATTTAAACATAAACATAGTACGTTTGTTATAACTTTCATTTGAATTTAATTTTTCCTTTAAAAAAATTAAATGGTTAAAAGATCTACAAATTATCTCTTTTCATTGACATGAAAAAAAATTGACTATAAATTTTGTGAATCCAAATAACCGAGTTGTTTGTCAACTTTACACAAACCAAATTTGAGCTAAAAAAAAAAAAGATTGGTCAAACTCGAGTCGACCAAATTTAAGCTAAATCAATTCTTACCAAGCTTTGAATCAACTTATTTTCTGAATCAATTCACGCTTTGACTCAACTTATTTCTAACCATAGATACTAGATAGATCATAATAGTGAAACCTAAAGTTGCAATTTGCTTAAATTTAAAAAATAAAATCTTAAAAAGTTATTTTAATAGGATGAAACTTCTAAAAGCTGACCAACAATCCACAGAGACAAATTCGCTTCATTAAAAAAATTAATAAAGTGAATAATATCAACTTCAGCCTCTTGGTCAAGAAGCTGAGATTACAAGAGTGGAACCTACGGCAAGAATACGAAATTGTAGATTTTCCTTTCATAACAAAAATGTCGAGAGACTACATTTGAAAATAAATGGCTCTCTTTGGGTTTTATAATCCATTGCAAGGAGAGATGGATTACCAAAAGTTGTAGGAACCTTTGCCAATGTTGGAACGGACCAATATGATATATTAATCATATCATACTTAAATTTTATGTTTGGTGCACCAATGAGATAAGATAAAATAAACTATTTTTCTATCTTATGTTTTATCCTGAGCATCGGCTGAGTTAGAAACATCTATTGAATTTGCCTACGACATGCCAACATTCTATTTTATCAAGTAACAAAGTTACTCAAAAAATCTACTTCCAGATTTGAATTAGAAGTTGGAATTGAAATAGAAATTAAAAATTGTAGAACTTAATTTGGTGGGCTGTCACAGGACAACGAAAAAGTAACATGAAACTAAGAAGCCACTAGCGATCTACGTTAGTTTTTTAATTAAGCGTCACAGGGCTAACGAAAAAATTTATTATGTAAAAATAAGTTTAGAAGTTTTTTATTTGTTTTTATTTTTTAAGGAGAAGTTCTTTATTTGTTTTTTTTTGAAGGAAAGTTATTTATTTGTTATTAACCCTTTTAGATGAGGGACGTTAATAGCCCGGAGTTCAACCCAAAAAATTTAAGGAGTAGATACAAGATTTTCAAAAAATAAAATGAAAATGAAAGAAGGAATCAAATTTTTATGATCACCAAGGAGATCAAAAAGAAGCTATCAAAATAGAAGATGCTCGAATGGTTTCAGTGGAGGTTGCTTTGGAGTTTATATTAGACACTTGTTGTACTTCTCTCTTGATGCATCGATGTGGGACTTCAAAACTAATGAGCACTCAACCACTAGGATTTGGGTCATTTTTGTTTATTTTTCCTTTATTAAAATGATGATGTTTTAGCATGAAAGATTATTGAACCAACTGAACTTGTTAGTTAATTTCCACAACAAACTTATCTCCATTTTTCTCCTATGTTCTTTCTTTTAATTCCTTCTAAATTCGTTTTCTTTATCAGTGGGTTCAACAATCTAAGTCCACTCTCCTATTGTGTATTTACTGCTTCATTTCTTCCTCAGACCATCATTCGAAGCACATATATATATACCTTGTTGAGTTGACTGAAGTGCATGAAGTTGTAAAAAGCCTGACAAAATGTGCATGAAGTCATTGGTGCTATAATGAACTAATTCTTTTTGAAGGAAATAAGCTTATGTCATATCATTTGCAATAGTTTCTTCAATGCATGCCGGTATAATGTTAAAAACATGAGAGCTAGCCCTAGATGTTCATGTAGCCGTTCTAGCTAACTCATGAGCTGCTATATTAGCTTCTTTCTGAATCCATAAGCATACATTTTCCATCTTTTTCTTCCTCTACTATTCAAGATTATTGATTACAACCTTCTCTCAAAGTCATTTCCAAGGTTGCTTTTGAAAAATGGGTTTTCCTTTGACATGGGCATCCATGGACACAATTTCAGAAATCAACTTTTTTTACTCAACCCTTTCATTTCATATATGGTTGCTTCTAAAAATTGGGTTTTCCTTTGACATGGGCCACAATTTCAGAAATTTAAAAAGACTGAAATTGCATAGTAGGAGATGGTAATTGAGAACCGTATGAGAATAAATTCATTGTTAAAGGAAGAATCTCAACATAGAGTTCAGAAAGAAATTGATGCTCTCAATACATCAAACTACAAGTGCCAAACTTTCTCTCATCCTAGAGACAATGTTTTTAGGTGTAATGAATTTGGATAATGATTTTAAGTGTAATGAATTTCAAATATCCTCGTTAGAGGCTTTTCTTAACTTGTTCCTTGGACAATGTTTGCCTTTAATATCTTTTGAGTCAAGGATAAGAAAAAAAATGAGTAAACCCTCATTTGGGTCCCTGAAAGTGTACCTCGCTACCAGGCACATCAATGAATCAATTAAACGAACCAAAAACTCCTTTAATGTTAGTTCCGTTAGTCAAATAAGTCCAAAACGTTAACAAAGTGTTGACGGTGCTGATGTGTCTGTTAACTTGCCACTTCAGACGCTTACGTGTGACTTCCAGATTGGCAAGGGACCAAAATGAATACAAGTATTAATTATTTTAAAAAAAATACTAAAAACCAGTAGATTCATTCTTTCAACTCTGTACCCAGAAACTTCATCCCTTCTTGTTTGTGGGTTGCTGTACCAAATTTGCATTGAGAAGAACTTCTTCAACAATGGTACCAACTCTGTAGAATTTTTTTGAGAAGAACAACAAATCCTGAAAGAAGAGAAAAAGAAAGCAAAGAGAAATAACCGAACTCAGAAACAAAATTGGGACAAAAACAATCTCAAAAAATCTACAATGTATGCATGCAAATTCTTCTTCTCCTCTTTCCATTCCAACACCATCTCCTCCACATTGTTATGAGCACCAAAAACCATAGATCTGATATACAATTTTTAATCAAAGAGATTAATGTAACCCATAAAAATAGCACTAGCTCTGTTACCCTTTCTGCAACTATTAATTTCCAAAATAAATATTTTGTTTCTCTTCTCTAATGAACAAAACTTTTGTGGAGTCAACTTGTGATTGAGGTTGATGTTGCACATTGATCGATAGGGTCTATTTTATTTACTATTTATCCCTTTTCTTCATTTTGATGGAAGTGTGGTGAAAATAAGATGAAAAAATGGAGAGTGATGAACAAAGATGATGTTAGGCTTAGCGAGTGAGTGGAAGGTGAGCAAGAGAGATGAGTGTAGCTATTTGAAAATGAAAATAATGGTTTAATTCACATGATTTGTTAGAATGGTGTTGAGAGAGGATTTTAATTTGAGAAGGTTTTTGTTTTAATGGGTCTGGATGATTGCATTTTTCGGTAATTTGGATTAATGCATATTTTCCAAGTTTTGAAAAGGAAAGGAATGTTGTAAAGTATTGATTTTGAGTGTTTCGATCTGAAATTCGGTATTTTGTGGTTGTTTTGGTGAGTATGATGCTTGATGGAGGTTTGAGAGAGGGAGCACCAAGAAGATGAAGATTGAAGTTTGTTTAACTTTACCCAAAAATGATGGACTTATTCTGTTCATTTCGGTCCCTAGACTATGTAGTCGTCCCACTAAGCATCTGATGTGGCAAAAAATTGGGATACATCACCAGAGTTAACACCAAGTTAACGTTTTGGACTTATTTGACTAACGGAACCAACATTGAAGGAGTTTTTGGTTTGTTTCATTTATTCAGGGATGTGCCTGATAGCGAGGTACACTTTCAGGGACTCAAATGAGGGTTTACTCGAAAAAATATATATAAATTTTAAGTTCGAGGAGCATTTTGTACACAAGTGCAAAACTTCAGGGGGGTATTTGCAAAACGTTATGTTGACTAACAGAAGAATTTGACGAAGGAGGTAAATTGATCAACGTTGTACAATTTCAAAGGTAATTAAAGTTTTGTTAACAGAGAGTAACCGACGAAACTTACAATTTTAGGCAAGGTAATTGCCTATTTACTTATTTAAAAAGACTGAAATTACATAATTAATATGAAGTACTCAAGTTAGATATAATAGCACATAAGCTTCAAGTTAATTTTAATTTTAAACTTGAAAAATCTTTTAACTATTTTTTTTCTTTCTTTTAACTATTTTAATAGGATGCAACATGAAATTCCAAAACTCCAATCAGAGTCTCCAAATTCACTTTGAGGCTCTTGAAGTTCTGAAATCACATAACGCACACTAAATAACAGTATGAAAAGAAAATGAAAACTGTCATATGCATAATGAAAGATCGCTTCTCATTTTATATTCGACGTCTGCTATTTTTCACTCTTTGATGTTCCGATGTGGGACATAAAGCACTATCACACTCATAGTACAATGTACATATTTAAATCATTTTTCTTTTGTTTGTAAAGGACCTTCCAGTTATTATATTAAAATTAACTTAACTTAAGGTTGGTCAAAAAAAAAAATTAAAATTAACTTAATGTTAGCCTGTGTCACATGTTGTTATATGGTACAGAGGTTTTAGTTTAAGTCTTATTTTCAATTATATTTTTAAGGTTACTTACATCTTGTTGTGACTGTCTTCATTATTTTGAATGATAAAACTAAAATATTTGAACCGCATAACTTGAGATGGATACGGTCTTTGATTATCCTAAGCTTAATCTAAAACAGAACAAATATTTTTTGAAGACAAAGACAAAACTTTCATCAATAGATTTATGCTGAATTTAAGCTTCTAATAATAACGTCGCTATGTTTGTTGCTCTCAAGTTCATAGGTATGTTCCAGTGAGATGCTTTAAGTGCACAATTATGTACCAATTAGAAGCATTGACAGAGATATTTCTCGTCCACGCTCACCATAGGCGTTAAAATCCTACAGTCTAGTCCATTAACATGAATGAGAGTTTGAATAGACCCTAACACTGATTTGTGATTGAATAGCATTTATAGGTATTCATGAATGAGAGTTTGATCCGTTAATTAACTTCTTTAGCAATGACCTCACACGTTTAAGGACCAAAATGGTTTTTCTTAATATAACTTTGTGTCTCATATTATATGGTAAAATAATTCCAAGCATTTTTCGCCATGTTAGACTCAAGTCCTATTTCTTGGAAATCTAATAAACAACGAGATGTCTCTGTATACCCTACAAAAGGAAAATCTAGATTTAATAGATTCATGGACGAATCACATAAATTGAACTCGCGCATGATGGACTCACAATTCACTACACTAGAGACTTGGATAAATATCACATTCTGCCACCACCTGCCAAGAGAAAGCTTATTCACATTTTATAGAATTGAAGATGTCAAGCATGTACCTTGCTGAGATGCCTAAAGTGAACCCTCCATTCTTGGTTCTGTCAAAAGGTAAGTTTGTGAAAGCGAAAAGCTGTAAAACACAGACAAAATGCATGAAGACAATTTTTCACTTTCATTGGTTGAGATGTCTTTCACTTTCATTGGTTGAGACAATTTTTCCCAAGACAACCAATGAATACCTCGATTACCTCCACTGTTAGAATCCCACCAAAACGAATTAATCATTTTTTGAATCTTGTCGCCTAAAGAGCAATATAGGCCTCCAATCTTGCACAGTATTTTGCATCTCCCCATTTGGTGGCAAAACAATATTCGGCTTGTTCAAATCAGGAGGAAGAAAATCATTCACCAATCAAGCGCAGAAAGCATTATACACATCAATACCACAATGCTTCCCAATTTTTTTTTATAAAAAACCGGATTCATATGATCTGGACCTAGAGATTTGTTCAGATCCATTTTGTTTATAGTCGTATATGAATTTCTTCAAGTTGCAATGGAGCGATCAACATCTGGTTATCCTCCTCTTATACACATGGATTAATTGCTTGAGTCTCCCTCTCGGAAGACGACGTACCTCTGGAAAAGAGACTAGAGAAGTACAGTCAAGCCTCATTTTTAATAATGTGCTGAATACTTTTCTTGTGTTTCCTCCCTGTTGGAGCAGCATGGGAAAATCTGGTGTTCATTACTTTCCTCCCTGTCGTGCTCATTGTTGTTGCCATGCATAGTTCTGACACTTTCTAGCTCCTGTACACAAGCTCAAATTTCACCTTTCAAGTTATGATGCAATGTTCTGCTCCATCATTTTAGTTCGCCTGTGCATTGCTGAATTTTGTACATCACATCCTTATCACTACCTGTCATCCAGACGTGTTGAATTACTTCTTTGACTCCAGGTTCTGTTAACCACGGATTTTCAAACCGGAACTGTCCAACATTTGTCACCATACTAGAGTGCTTACGGTGTAAAATAGTTGTAGATTGATCATAACTGTCTAACATTTGTGTTCTGGGAATAATTGTAACCAGTTGTCATTTGCAATTGCGCGGTCCAGCCTCTCCTCCGCTGCACTATCAGAGCTTAAGCAGACCACCTATAGGGAGAACCTTCGAGGGGAATACCGTAAAGTAGGACAGGAGTATTTGATAAACAAACTACTTTTTAAGACCTGTAATATAGAAAGAACATGAATACTTCAAAAAGGTATCACAATATTCACTAGGATAATCAAAGTTATTGGGAAAATATTAGTGCACAAAAGAACTCAAGATGATAGAACCCAAATCGTTTAAAAAAAAGTATACAAATACTCCTTGAATTCATTCGTACATGTTATCTTAAATTATTTTCGCATACCTATGAAATTGATAAATATTGTTACTTTTGATTGAATTATTTGTCTTTTTCTTATAATACACATACACTTAATGTTTTATTACACAGTTCTATCTATTTCTCATCTGCAATAAATATTTAAAGGTATTATTGAGAAAAATAATAATTAGTGGTGCATTGAGTTTTAAAAATGACAGGTAAATATGCAAATTTCTACAAAACTCAATCTCAACCATAAAAAATGGGAGTTCAAATTTTGTCGAACCTCCTATCATTGTTCAATCAACGATACTGGCGCTTACAATTACAAAATCGTGAACATTCAAAATCATTTGAGAATACTCACTTTTGTTCCAAGCCCTTAATCCCATCAATCTTCGCAATATATCTATCATCCTTTGTAGATACCGCTACCACATAATTAAGCCGCATTGGTTAAACAACCAGCACTTCAAGCAACCTGCATGCAATTTTCGACGGGTTAAGGTGTCTGCTCTAGTGGTTCTGAGTTGAGGGGTGCCTGATTGACTTGTGTTGGAAGTCTTGTGGGCCGATCACTTTTGATTCGAGGTCGGGAGCAAGCTTGTGACTCAGGTCCTTTTAGGCTGTTGTGATGTCTCATCAGATAGACTGGAACTTGAGTGCTGGTCGAAACTAAACATTTGAAGCAAAAATCAATTTTGGTGCTTTTTTTACCACTGTTGGTTCTTTGAGGAGCTTGTTAGGGGGTTTGGCATTTTGTAGGTGTTGGTGGTTTTTCTTTGGGGATTTTTGGTGTTTTTATTTTCTCTTCTTAGTGTATACTTGAGATTTAATCCTCTTATTTATATAATATATTTTGCCATTAAAAAAATAGAAATAAATTTTAAAATTAAATACGTAGTAAATTTGAGATTTAAAGGGGTGAAGGTCACTCTTCTTCGTCAAATTAAATAAATTTAATGGAAAGCTGTTCGAATACCCCACCCACTATCTTAAGAAAACCACCAATTTGAATATGGAAGTGTATTCAAATTCAAACAGAACAATTTTCAAAATAAAGTAGGTGAGGCATCGAAACAGCTTTGGAATTAAGTTTATACATTGAAGAAATATATTGAAGGTCCCTGTTGTGATGGTTTATTTTTTGGAATTAAGTTTATACATATTTCGATTGTCTGTAACGAAAAGAAATATATTGTTGGTCTTAACCATTCGAACTCAGGTTTTTCCAAATAATCCACCCTCAATTGAAATTTACTAATCAATCATTTAAGTTCAATCATTAGATAATATGTAACATTTTTTAATTTTTACAAGAGATAATACATAACATAGAAGAGGATATCACGATTAAAATAAAAAATATTTGTTGTCCTCTTGGATGTGCATGAGTATATAACTTTTCTAATTCCACGTGATATCCAGATAAGCTTCATGGCCCCATGAAGAGCCTATATATACCATTACCTAGGTTAAAGGATCTATTTCACCACTCTAATTAATACACCATAGGATAATTATTTAATTAATCCCCTAGAAAAAAATTTGATTAATTATAATAAAGGACTCATAAATAGCCCAAACTGCACTACAACACTAGAAAATAATGATTTGATTCTCCTAATGATTATCATTTGATCCCATGTCTGTTTATTAAGGTGATTCAAAAAAATTGGCATTGCTACTCTGTGGAGCTTATAAAGGATTTTTTTTTTCTCAGCCACCATCAAATACTTACACCAACCTAAAATACTACTCCCAGTATCTTGTTTTCTCAATCTTTTATTTGAACCATCATTTAATTTTGAAAATTGTCGTTGACACATTCAATAGGGCTGAAAAATACATGTAAAAGACGAAAAGCTCCCTCGGCAGTTAACTGTCGAGGAATGAAGAAACTGGCTGTAGTTAACTACCGAGGAAAACCTCGGCAGTTAACTGCCGATGCGTTTCTGCTACAAATCTGGCAGAAGCTCTCTCATCCATTATTACTCTCATTTTACCAAAATTTTCCAAATCTTTCTAAAAAACCCAACCAAATCCTACCAAATTTATTCAACAAAATCACAAGTAAGTAATCATAAAACTATTAACTTACATTTTAGTTGTTATAATTTTATTTTTTTTAGTTTTTGAGTAGATTTAAATTAGTTTAGTTTTTGAGTAGATTTACATGTTGTAATTCATTTTTAGAGTAGATGTTAGTTGATTAATTTAGTTAAAATATTTGCATGATGTTTATGTCATAGTTTAGAATTTTAGGGTTATTCTTTATTTTGGTGTTTTATATTTATTTATTTATTTTAGTTTTTAAGTAGATTTACATGTAAAAGTATATGATTTATTTTAAGAGTAGATATAAGTTGAATAATTTTGTTATATTTTACATTATTTTTATGTTTTTTTTAGGGTAAAACATTTTAGGGTTATTTTTATGATTTTTTGGGGTTTATGTATAATTTACACTCCAAGTGTTTGATGAAATGTTTGAATGAGTTTTTCATTGATTGTTTTCAATTTCTTATTGTGTAGATTTGAAACAATGGTCGGGTGGATCGACGTTCATGCACAATTCA
>Ga0315914_1002118_pt1 | contig 30369 bp, 13 predicted proteins | sample MpolenodulesMG_FD_203920 | JGI IMG/M metagenome (GOLD analysis project Ga0315914, IMG submission 203920) | Medicago polymorpha root nodule microbial communities from Los Angeles, California, United States - elongated nodules | ecosystem: Host-associated > Plants > Roots > Nodule | place: USA...
TGAGACAATCAATTAAGTTAAGGGACAGGGTGATTGAATAAGTCTATTTTTTTTAATGAAATTGTGCAGAAATGTGTAAAATATTGTAAAAATCTCTCAAAAAAATAGAATTTTTTAACTAAACATAAATTAAATATGATTTTTTTGGGAGATATTCTTATAATATTGGCTTAAATATGTAGATCGTCCCTGTAAGTTCGTGTGTTTTTGGTTTTCGTCCCTGTGTCTTTTTTTGTTCTAAAACAACCCCTGCAAGCTAATAACTTTTTGATTTTCGTCCCTCCCGTCAACTTCCGTTACAAAAATGCCAAAGTGTCTAACGGCGGCTGACATGGCGAAGGATGATGTGGCAAAAAATGCTTATGTGTCGTGATAGATGATCTCTGACTATATTACAGGGACCAAAACCAAAAATGAAAATGTACAAAGGGACGAAATTAAAAACACCTAAATAACAAATTTTGAAATTTAAAACCCTTGTTGTTTCCATCTTCCTCACCTCTCTGCATGTTTTAGGGGCCATTCCAAAATCGAAAAATTATAAGAGGGACTGAACGGAAAAAAAGAAAACGACTTATAATTTTCATAGATTTCATTCATCTTCTTTCATCGTAACCCAGAAAATTCAACCTTCTTCAATCGTAGCCCAGAAAAATTCCTCCTTCTCGAATCTTCATCTTCAAAACTAAATTCATCAGTCACCAAAAAATCATCAAACTCACATTTTATTTAATCTCTCTCTACTATTTTCAATCCCAAACAATACATCCACACCACATTAATAAATTCTACTGAAGTGAAGCACAACTTGTAACTCCATAAGCCTCAAATTACTTCAATTCCAATATTTTACGAACCAAAAGACATTCCAACTTTCCATATCTTGCTCTGATTGCTTTAAATCGTGGCACGATTTCTTCTTCACTTGAAAACATAAAATCTGCTCTTTGTAGCATCAAACTCATGAAGAATCATCTGAACTCAACTAAAAGTGGACAAAAACTACTAATAAAATGATGTATGACCAAGTGCCATCAACTACTACTTTTTTCCCTGAGCTATCATTTTCTTTACAAACAGAAGCACATACAGAACAAACAACCATGAAAAATAAATTATTAGAGTTTGAAGAACACAACCTTGTTGTATGTTACAAACTTAAATTTGGAACGATTTTTGTGCAATTATTTTAAATTTACCATCACTGGCAGAGCGCTTTCTAGGCAAAACAAGTCTTCTTCCAACAAAATGGCAAAATATATCTGTTTGGAAGGAGATATTGTGAATGCTCTACCAATTGTAGATCATGTCAACAAGCAAAATTCAGAAAAGAGTTAGGACAAATACGAAAAGAGAAAGCACAAATTTGATCTGGTGTAATTGATCTAATTTGGGAAGAATTGGAAAATTGGAGAGAGAGGAATAAGAGACGGAGAGAAGAAGAAGATGAAGAAATGGGTTTTAAATTTCAAATTTTGTATGTTCGCATTTTTTAATTTCATCCCTCTATTCTTTTTCGATTTTGGATTTGGTCCCTGTAATATAGTAGGGATCACCTGTAAGGCCACATACGCAACTAATGTCATGTCAATGATTGCCACGTTATGCGTCGTTAGACATTTTGGCATTTTTTTAACATAATTTGACGGTAGGGACAAAATTCAAAATGTTATTAACTTGCAGGGGTTGTTTTAGAACAAAAAAAGATACAGGGACGAAAACCAAAAACAAGTGAATTTACAGGGACCATTTACATATTTATTTAAGCCTATAATATTTAAAAAAAATATGCAAAATTTTATTCAAAAATATGAAATCTAGATATGAGTTTACTTTAAATGATGGACCAAAAGTGAAGAAGGACAAAAAGCCAAAGAAAAAATTTAGAGGGACTAAAACGAAAAGTTGACATATTTATAGAGACCAAAAACATATTTAACCCTAATTTTAGTACTCTTATAATTTGTCTAAAACTTACATATATTTCGCCAATCCTAAAATTTCTTTCATAGCATTAGAAACATGTTAAATATATATTATTTAATGTAAAACATATATATTTGTTAAATTAAAAAACTAATTCAAGAGTTACTTAAACAATACAATCAAACTTAAAATCCTATAATGGAGAAATATTTTAAATAGATTATCAAAAAAAAATTATATTTGTTTCCTTGTGAATGATGTATATATGTTCAAGGATAAACATGACCTAGGTGCTTGATATAAAATCCTAGTAAATATAATTTAGTTATAGAACCCAAGAGAACAAGGTAAATTGTAGAGTTAAACACTTTTGGGTGTTGTCTTGGGGATGTCTTCGTACAACTATCTCCCAATCGCCTAAAAATATCATCTTAGTGAGAGTGTGAGATACCAACATCTAAGGGAGAAACCTAAGTGAATAACATTACTCGTACACATATATAATCTCTCTTTGTACAAGGTATAAATGAATTTTAATTTTGAATATACAAAAGAAAGTAGAGAGAAATATTCATATATTTTATATCATAACATAAAGGTGTATGTGGACCCAAATGATATCACAGCACACATAAAATAAAATACCCGAAGTATACGACTTCAAAAGAGACCCTATAACGAAAACGACGATTATCCTTATAGCAGGAAACTCACATGACCACCGCTAGTTGCAAAAGGAATGAAAGGAAATACTCCATTTAAGGTTATGAAATCCACCTCGAAGATATCTATAGATAAAGGTAAAATATATGGCAAAACATATATGGGCTACAATTATAGAAATACTAGAAAATTTGAATGACAGTAAGTAAAACATCGAAATGCAGCCACACATCCATCACTAAATTATATTATGTTCAATTATATTATCCACCATATAATGAAAATAGTTATTACAAACCGAACCTTAGGTGTCATTAATTATTTTATCCCTAGTAGGACTTACGTCACCCTCTAGATATTAATTGAAAATAGTTTTACTCTATTCCTCCCAAATGTCTATTGCACCTTTCCCGCACTCGAGAATATCGTATGGACAAATTAACAGATTTGATAACAACAACACATAATCAAATACTTCAAATCAAGAAAAATCAGAAAATATCACTGATTCTTCCTAAACAAATTAATTATCCACACAGGCCAACAATCTCTTTGGACGAGTCTAAATAATTTGTAGTTGAAAATAAATACAAAAACAAAGTTATATCAAATTATGATAAAACTAAAAAAATCTTAATAACAAAAACTCAAACATGAAATATTGTCTCTTTATATACCCTAGATTCCAAGAAGTGTTAGCATACATACATAGTTCTTTAATAACATTATTTTCACTGACAGAAGTTGTGTGTGTGTGTGTGTGTGTGTGTGTGTAAGTAGGAGTCCTCAAACACTAGCATAAAGAATTATGAAAACTCAAGGGTATAATCAATAACGCAACAAGAGGTAATTATGGTTGAAGAAAATTATCAAAAAATTCAATCAATAGGTTAGAAAATCTCGAGAACATTCGTCGTGTCATAATATTTTTTGAGTGACAAACGAAATCTTAAAATGACATAGAAAAAAAATAGAATATGTACTTCATTAATAGGGATTAGAAAATAAGTTGTTATTTTAAAAATTAAATTCGCGTTTTTAACTAATTATAAGGTTGGTCTTCATGATGTATGTTTTATATATATTTTTGTGATGAATATAATTAAGACGGGCCACCTGGCTGAAGAAAGATGAGGATAGTGCTATGATTATATTAATAATTTTTATATGATCATATAGTTTGGATTTTATGTTGTGAAATATGTATCATATATAAGGTTATTAACATGCAAGGGAACATATTAAATGAATTGGATGATGAACTTCGTGTGGGATTTGTCGACCTAGTTTAGGAGATGATTACTCTTTGATGGAGAAATGCCAATTAATCTTGACGATTCCTTGATGTCATGGCATACTTATATGTTGGAAAATTCATCACAGTCACAACAAAATATCATACTAATACGAGTGTGATGTAATAAAGTTCTCATAAGTGGATGATAATATTCTTTGGTTGTCATTTTCCTCATAGTCTACTTTTATGAGTATGAGTTATTAGTGTATAATAAACATGGAGCTGAGGTAGCACGAGAATTGCATTTGATATATATATATATATATATATATATATATAGTAGAATTTTGTGTTTGTTTCTATGCATTTCTATTTTATATATAACATATCTAACACCTTGTTTTCTATGTCTTTCTCTTTTATATGTTGTATGCAGAGCCTAATCTTCGCTAGTACTGAGGTGTTCGTTCATGAGAGTAAAGTGGAGAATTATTCTCCGACACATGTTATGTTATTCTTGAATGTTTGTTGATTGTTGTTTATGTTTAAAATGAATTATGAATGAATTATAGGTTGTGATACTATAAGATCAGAGCCGATGTTGATAATCTAGTATTTACTTATTTTATCATAAAAAAATGTAAGGCTCTAAGAAGCCAAAATATTTTATTTCGAGTTATGAAATTGAGTTGTTATTTATGGTGATTTTGTGATATTTTATTCTACATGAAAATTTATTATTGGTGCAAACAAATATTATTACCATTTACAATTGTATTCAATTTAAACTTATTGCTCTTATTAAAAAAAAAAAACTTATAGGTTTTTAGTTAATTTAACATTTTTAAACTTAGCAGTCACATTAATGGTATCAGAAACCAATTTATCTGTTAGATTGTTCGGTGATTATTTATTTTTTGACAAAGATTGTTTTGTGATAGGTGTTTATTATGTTATCGTTAGTGTGTACAGTACATTTTAGCTAATTTCTCAACAATAAAAAGGCAATAGATATGGTCATTCAAGACCATTAAATTTCAAATCATTTAGCAACCAAGGACCAGTCAAAAGTGAATTTTATAAATAATAATCAATTTATAAAACTAATATATTATTAAATAAAGATCGGATGAATTTGTAATTTTATAATCAAATAATCCTTAATATTGAATCATTACTATAAGAAACTAGTTTGATTTATGATGAGAAAATTTCAATAATTTATGCTTTTTGTATATGCATAATCTTTTAAATTCTAAATTTTTTTGTTATGTGCATAATATTTGTCAAGTGATGCATGTTAAGCTTGCAATTAATAAATTATAACCATTTAATAAACTCTAGTTTCTTCTAAATAGAGTTCAAAAGGTCGTGCATAAAAATGTAGTCTTCTACGTACATAAATGTTGTGTTTACGATGATTGATTTTATCATCCAAAAAGGCAAAGCGAAAATTTCTATAATAAGAAAAAGTTCAATATATTACAAACAGTGGCCATGCTAACTTTTACCTTACTGATATACATTAAGGAGTTAAAAAAAATTAAAAAAAAAATTAGAAATTGAAATTTTTTTTAACTTTTAAAATATTGAATAAACAATTTTAAAAAAATAACAATTTTGTATTTAGTTCCTTAAATTGTGCCATTGTATCACATACAATAAGTTAAGGAGAATTTGAAATGAATATCATATAATGATGGTCGTCAACCGTAAAATTAATGAAGAATATAATAAAATTCAAAAAAGGGGAGGGGAGTTTAACATAAGAGACATATCAGAACAAAACAAATTTCTCTGAATGATATTTTGCTTGTGCTAAATGATAAGTGTATGCTATATGAGGTGAAATAATTTTTCTCAAGGCAATTTGATATGAACGATACGAGAAAGGCATCTTATGTCATTGACATTAAGATCGATAGAGATAAAAACTGAAACATATTGAGTTTGTCTCAAGAGGCCTATATCAAAAAAGTTATTGAGAGATTTAACATGAAAGATTGTTCACCAAGTATGGCTCCCATCATGAAGGGTGATAGATTTGAATTAAGTCAAAGCCTACAAAATGATTTTGAACCAGAACACATGAAGAACGTCTCATATGTTGTAGCTATATAAAGTTTACGTATATATACCCACCACCCACTTGCAGGGGCCCTGTTTAAAGCCAGAGCAAGCTCTGTATGGACTTAGCCCACCGAAATTGGCACCAGAGGGAATCGAACCTGAGACCTTTGGAGGAGCAAACTCCAAGATCCCAAGTCAACCACTAGGCCAACCCCAATTGAGTTTTTTTGCACCAAACTTGACATTGCGTAAGTTGTCGGAGTTTTGCGAAGATATTAGGGTAATCTAGGTGTTGACCACTTGAAATCTGCAAAGAAAGTGATGAGATATCTTCAAAGAGTTAACAATTTTATGCTTATGTATGAACGAACAAATAATTTGGAATTAATTGACTACTCCGATTCAGACTGCGTAGGTTGCATTGATACCCGAAAATCAACATCGGGTTATGTTTTTACGCTAGCTAGTGGAGTTGTATCTTGGAGAAGTGCAAAGCATACCCTGACTGCTACTTGCACTATAGAAGTTGAGTTTGTTTCTTATTTTGAGGCTACCTCGCATGGTTTGTGGATGAAGAAATTCATATCCGAGCTTAGAGTTGTTGACTCTATTTCGAGGCCATTAAAAATGTATTGTGACAACTCTGTTGTGGTTTTTTTTGTTGCTAAGAACATCAAATGTGGAAGTTGAAGTAAACACATCGACATTTAATATTTAGTTGTAACAGAACATGTTAAAGAAAATAAAGTGGTCATTGAACACGTTATCACAAAATTGATGATTGTTGATCCTTTGACTAGGCCACTGGCGGAGCCAGAAGAAAAGGTTCGGTGGGCCACTAAAATAAATTATAATTCATAATCATAAAATTAGAGTTGTAATAAGCATCAAACACGAAATTTGACTAAAAAGCTCGAGTGAATGCTTTAAAAAAAATGAATTACATATTTTACTACTGCTATAAATTATGAAAATTGTATTTTGTTATAATACAACTGTTAATTGGGGGATTTCAATTGACATGGCAATATAATCGAGGTTTGAAATCCCCGCAAATTAGAAGTTTGTAAAGCATGACAAAAATCATGTATGTCACTTTTGGAACCATCGAAAACTAAAACCGTTGAAAAATTGTTTAAAATCTCACAAAATGGATCCATAAATTTTAATCTTATAATTTTTTTGGGAAGATACTACACCACTTTTCAGGAATTTGGATATTCAAAAAACTAAAAACGTGGCAAAATGATTTAAAATTTCACAAAATAAATCTATAATTGTTAAAAAAAAAATTCTTTTCAGATGGGCCTGACTCACCTCAACCCATTAAGGCATGACTTTCAAAAGTATTTTTTTTTTTACTATTACTTTTTCCACCCTCTTAAGTTCTCGCGCGCCCTGTAAATTTACAAAAAAAACCCTTCGGATTATATAATTCGGAAATCTCTTTTACCAGAATTTCAACAAACTTTGATGGGGAGGGAGGCTATTGGGGTAAGGTTTGTTTCCAGGCCGAAAGAAACCTTGATGGTCAACCTTGTACCCAAACAAACCAACCTTGCACCCAGACAGACCAACATGACACCCAGACAAACCGTGTAGCCTCTTTTTATGAAAGACCAACGATGAAAACACATTGTGCATAGAAGGAAGAGGAGGAGAGGGTGTGATGATGTGAGAAATGTGAAGGTTTGAAGACTATATATATGGAGAAAAAAATTCCTAGATTGTAACTCCCCATTATGCTGGTCAAAAAACGTGTTCAAAGGGGTTTTATCAGCCATTAATGCTGGTAAAAACCTTTGAAAATGTGTTGCTTGTGGTGCAGACCACCGTCCAAAGGTTTGGCCGGTTAGTGGAGCCATTATGCATTTTTGGACGGTTAGCATCACAAACACGTTTTCATTGATTGTACTTATGACCTATGACTTGTTTTAGGCTATAAACAGGCTTCAATCTTCAACAAATTCCTTCATTCTTCACTTCACCTCTTTTCTTACATTTTCTTCAAAAAAAATTAGTAGTTCTTTTGGAGTGTTTATGGTGTCATGGTCATTGTTGACCGTTCATATAACTCCTGCAATTGCTTTGCAGCTTATGCATGGATTATATAACGGTCAACAGAGACCTTTGACATAAAAGAAAACACTAAAAATCACATTTCGAAATTGTCCGGATTTCGTTTTCTGGAATTGCTAACAATCTGGTTCGAATTACATAATCCAAACCAGGGGTATTTGTGTCTTTTTTATAGGGCGCGCGAGAACAGAGGAAGGTGGGAAAAGTAATAGTCTTTTTTTTTTTTACAATTTATTTTAGTAGATATAGCCAAGTCTTGCTGTTGAGTTGGAAAAAGCTGTATTTACTACTAGATTAAGTTTCTTGTAATTTTTGAAATTTCAAAAGTAAACTATTCTTTAAAAAAAAAACGTAAATTATCCTATATTTTATTCTCATCCAATTAATTAATTAATTTTATTTGGGAATTAACTTTGTTTACTTGTGTCAAAATTGCATTATTCAAGTTCAATTTTGTTTTGACCGAGCATTCTAACTCAATCGAAGAATTTATCATGTAGCCATGATTTAGTTTACTACCTAGTTAACAGGAGATACCCACAAATTCTGTTTTGGAACGCACACAATTATCATAAACATTTTGATTGTTTTATTTTAAAAATTGAATCCTCCTATTTTAGGTGAACGTGACAACCATTTCATCACTTTTCCTTAAACTTCTTATTTATTGTTATTATTAATTTATCGTGCCCATTTCTGTGGAAATTAACTAGGTATACGTTCAGTATATATACTACTTGTTTTCACAACAGAAGTATATATAATAGTAGATAGCTTCAGCATGATTATGATCAAGATTATGTTGTATTCTAGGATTGTTGCGCAATTTAAATATATATTTTTAGTTCAGCAACTACACTTACACACATCAGTTCATCACCATCAACAATCTAAGATTCTGACTACAGCAACAAGGTAGATGATTCCACCTCTTCCGTAGTTACCGACACTAGCACGGTGGTTACTTGTTATACTTGGTTTAGAACAAAGTTTCCTAATAAAGAATAGCCTCGACATGCTTATGGTCGAGAAGATCTTAGTTGTATTATGGGGAGTTGTGCTGCATGTTTACACTTCCCAGGTTTATTATTTTCCATTCATCCGCAACAACAACTTAAGAAATTATGGCTGGAGGCGATTATGACTATGACAACAAGCTAAGGTCGATGGTTCCACTTCAAACAGTTGGTTGATGTTTCTGGTGTTGGTATTTATGTTCTCTCTATTGTTTTTACGACATAAAAATGGGGGATAAGCTTCATGTTTGCCTGTTGAATGAGCCAGGTAAGTCTCTTCATTTTTTTATTTTTCTGATTAGTAACTCTCTTTAATTAAACTTGAGGTAATTTGGATTGTGCATGTATTGGTCGTGATCCATTTAAAAAAATAAATTATGTTTGTGCACTTTTATTAACGAAATAGATATAATGTCGATTACTTTTATTTATTGTGTTTGTTTATATTTATATGTTTTTATCAAGAAATATCCATTTGAAACTAATTAAAATCGAGGGAATCTCTTATTTCAAAGGGAATCTTATTTTATTAGTCCGTGGTGTTAGTGATTTTGTGCATTAGGGCTTTCTTAGTGATAAAAGTTATTTTTTTAACAAGCAAAAATGAAATATCTTAACATCAAAGGATGATCTTCTTTAACTCAAGGAGCACTAAAGAAGACCACAAAAGATTACAACAAAGTCAAGCTAAAATCAAAACACACATTAAGGCAATAATTAGTCGATGCCCACATATACAAATGGGCTCGACCACCATATATAATAGCCTAAACCAAATTAGCATGTGTTGCCTTCATCCACCAAAAGGAATGTAACTTGACTTTATCCAGCATCTGCTATATGAAAGTTTCCTTGTTTTAGAATAATATATTATTTCTCTCGTTCCACAATACAAAAGCAAAGAGAAACAAATAAGCTGCAAAAAAGGAGCGTCGTGCTTTCAAACCACTTGTCGAATAAACAAACTGAACAAAGTGATCCTGAACATTATGAGGATCAGCCAAAGAGAAACCAACCCAAGACCAAACTAGATTCCAAAGGGAGGCGAAAATAATGCAAGAAAGGAATAAATGTTGTGCCATCTCTATACCTCCACACCCACTCACGGATAACCGTGCTTCATGTGGGATGATGTTGCGCACCGCCAAGTTAAGGAGTGTCGTGCTTTCAAACCACTTGTCGAATAACAAAGTGATCCTGAATATTATGAGGAACAACCAAAGAGAAACCAACCCAAGACCAAACTAGATTCCAAAGGCGAAAATAATGCAAGAAAGGAATAAATGTTGTGTCATCTCTATACCTCCACACCCACTCACAGATAACCTTGCTTCGTGTGGGAAGATGTCGCGCACCTCCAATTTATCCTTTGTCGGCAACCTGTCCCGAAGAAGTCTCCAACTAAAAATAGAAACCTTGAAGGGAATCTGTTTGTGACAAATTAAATATGAAGTTGCATCAAAACTATGAAACTCCTGGCTAGTGAGCAATTGATACACACCACGTACTGAATAACCGCCGCCGAGATCAAGCTTCCACTACAACTGATATTTAGAATGAGCCTACATAGTAATGTAATGAAGTAAAATCCTTCAATTGGCTTCTCCACTGCAAGGCCTCACCCCTTCCTCCCACCCTAAAGCAAACATATTCGCCACCGTACTCGACTTATTCCCGGTCAAGTCGAATAGGCGCATAAACCACACACACAAAGAAAACCCTCCTAACTGCGGGTCTGTCCAGAGAAAAGTATTTTTCTTGTTACCAACCTTCCTCACAATAGACTCCTCAAACCACCCTCCTCCGACAACACCTACACCATCACGGATTCTCGCTACCTCCCTCCACCACGATGACCAATTTTGTGCCCCTTCCACCAACTGCCAACACTCCTCTCCATAACGAGCTGCCAACACCCTATACTACAATCCCCCTCTATCCACTAATATCCTCCAACATCATTGACCTAACAAATCAATGTTAAACTCTCTCATCTTCCTAACCCCAAACCTCCATACTCCTTACGCAAACAAATAATTTTCTAACCAATCCAAGTTTTCCTATGATCCTCACTCCTGCCCCAAAAAAATTTAATCAATAAAGATTGAATATAAGAGATTATGCCTGAGGGAGTTTTGAAGAAAGAAAAAGCATAAACAGGAAAATAAGACAAGACAGACTTTAGGAGAACCACACGTCCACCAAAAGAAAGAAATCTATTTTTCCATCCAGACAGTCTATTCTTAAGGCGGGATAAAATCGGTTTCCTAAACAACAAACGCCTCACGTCCCCACCAATAGGAAGACCCAAATACATAAAAGGCACCCTTCCCACTTTACAACTCAAAACTGAAGCCGCCTCATTCAACCAAGACTCGTTAATATTAATGTCAACCGACATGCTTTTATGAAAATTGACCTTCAAGCCTGACATCGTCTCAAAGAGCACAAGAACGTTTTGCAAAGCTCGAACATTAGCCCAACTTTTAATCCCCAAAAGTAATGTATCATCAACAAACTAGAGATCAGATATGGCAATCGTAGGAATAAGTGCAATGAAAGTATTGTTAATACCTTAAACTGTAATATGAATCTCATAATGTCATCCTTTAAATTAACCCAAAAATCTTTAATAAAGCCATAATTTATACCATCTGGACCCGGGCTCTTATAACTATCACAATCCCACACAACAGTTGTAACCTCCTCCAAACAAAAAGGTTTGATCAAACTAACCCCTTCCATGTGATTTAAGGTCTGAAATTGTAGATTATCCACACCCGGCCTTTCCGCATTATGCGCCTAAAGTAAGACGTGAAATATGAGAAAACCACTTCTAGAATAGGAATCACGCCCTCCACATACACACCATCAACGAGAATCGATGATATGGCGTTCCCCATTCGACGGCTGGACAAAATGGAGTGAAAATACTTAGAATTCGTGTCGCCTTCTCAAAGCCATAATAATCGGGACAAGGAGTGAATGTCGGATGTAAGACCATGCAATTCCTTAATTTCTGCTTCCGATAACACCACATCTTCTCCTTTAAAGTCTAACTCATATAAACAGACTTTTAAAGAATTAATCCTTCCTAGCGAATTTTGAACATGAGAAACATGTCACTCCTTAAGAGCCAACTTAATTAACTTCAATATTTCCTTCAGCACAAACCCACCCCAACCATCCACCTGCAAGGATTTCCATTTATCACACACAAACTATTTGTACCCCGGAATTTCGGCCCAACATTTTAACATACGGAAGGGTTTATGACCTCAATTTTCCTCATCAACAGACAACATCAAAGGGCAATGGTCTGACAAGCCCCGCATGTACCCCGACCAAAGCAGACACAACTCTTCCGAAAGTAAAAACCTATCAAGATGGCTCATGACTGCCCAACTCTTTTATACCAAGTATACTTTCGGCCACAGAGAGGTAAATCGATCAACACATTATCATCGATGAACTAATTAAAAGGAACACAATCAAGAGAATTATTCACAACTCTTACAAAACAATGTTCTTTCACACACCGGACAACATTAAAATCCCCACAAACACACCCTTTTGTCCCTACCAAAAGCCGAATTCTTGCTATTAGACTATCCCACAACAATTGCTTAGTGCGAGTCTCACAGAGGGCGTAGACATTACCCTAATAAAACTCCTCATCGGACTTAAGAAATCTGCCATGAATCAACCAGACATGCTCAAAGCTTACAAATGACCACACCTCCACCTCAGCACAGTCCCGCAACATCTACAAATCAGTTGACGCCCCTACTGAAGGACGAAAAGTGTAAGCATGAGGCGCAACACCCCATAAAGAAGCAAAAAAAAAAATCATAACAAACCGACATCTTAGTTTCTTGAAGACGAAAGATAAAGGACCCTTTTTACCCACCGGCTTTTGGACTTCCTTCCTCTTTTCTAACCCACCTGACATATCATGAAATTATCTTAATCCTCCACACTACCCACTGAAATTATCTTGTAATCCTTTCTTTCCTATACCCGTCCTAGATAAGACACTAAACATATTCACATTAAATTTAACATTAATCGCTTTCCCTATACCTTATACATCCTCAACAGCCACCTTCTCATGGTAACCATCCAATTTTTTCAGTCATTATTCACTGACACAGAAGAGGAGTCATCCTCAACAGAGCCCTGATTAACCCCTTTAACCACATGTTTATCACTATTTCCACCTCGACGTTTCCGAAACTTCTTTAAAATTGAGAACCTCTCTGCGATCTTTGCTTGGTTACCGAGCAACTTTTTTTCGATCATACATAAAGTTTCGAAGCAACCCACCTGCTTTCTTTTTCTTCTGAACACCGCCAACATCATTACTTCGACCCTCATAGGATGTCACTGATTTTAATTGCTTCTTTTTAGTAGAAAAATTATATCCGCATCCCCATAATTATGGCCATTCAACCACTCTAAACTTCATGGTCCCAACACCACCGAACGATCAATACCCGATGGACATGATTTTGTACGTTTTCTTCGTGATGTAGTAACATCCTTGACCGTAAAATTGTTAAAGAAATATCCTTTCCAATATCATCAGAAACTCGCTCCAGAACCCCTGCATTCTTAGTTACACGTGATGCATGGCCAGCAGAACTATCCCCACACGGCATAGAAGAAGCCGTATGAGAAGCATGTAGTGAATTGTCAAAACTTCCTTGCTTGTCAACCTCGTTACAATGCACAACTGATGCATCGACCATCTGACCCGTTTACCATCTTAGTAATAAAGTTAAACAATAATATCAATTTTCTTGTTTATTTTAATTCTCCTTTTATTATTATGATTCTTTATTTATGATAATATAGCAACGGGGCAAGGATAATATGTTATTTGAATGAACTCTTGTAGTCCAGGGTCGTCTCGACCATTAGGTCAATGAAGCCCTTGCTTTAAGCTCTAAATATTTAAATTTTTTAACTAGTATATATTTTGTACATTCACACTCCTTAATAATGGTTAATTTCATAATCACGATCAACTTCTTCTCCATTGTCTTTGTCATAAAAAGAAATGTATGTGTCTATTGTGACATTGTTTGTCCATTGTGACACATTGCGATTTTTCACAATTAACGCTTGTAGTTTCCTTCATTAACGTTGTGATACACGCTCTTTTTGTAACGTTTGGGCATTATCTTTTTCTTTGCCTTACCCTCAGTCTCACAATTATCTCTTGGTTTGACTTTATTGTCTGTTTAAAAAGAAATATTAAATAAAATTGATTATGATGATTTAATAAATAATTTTGTATCTCAAAAGGATAAAAAAAAAAATCATCAAATAATTTTTTAAAAACATTAATTTGAAGGCCACATTTTTAGAATTCATTTTAAGCCATAATATTGGTTGAGATACCATGTTGTAGTCTTTATTATATAGTGGAATAATTGTCCAGTTTTACTAATAATTGAAATGTATTGTTGGTGCTTGTTACGTACATGATTTTAATTTTCATATTTTGATATTACATCTTGACATTTCGTCTCAACTTCTATGAATTTGATACTAACTTTAATATTCTGCCACTGCTCGATGGATTATTCTCTTGAACTTTTTTGTCCAATATAAGTCACTTAAAATCAAGAGTATAAACTCTGGAAGTTGGTGTTAAATGTGTTTGCTTAACACTTTTGGAATTATAATGAAAATCATTGTTGGAGTTATTAATCTTGCTTTAAAGTAGACCTTGCTATGATGAAGATTTGCTGTTATATTAATTTGTGGTCATAGAAATATGTCTCAATAAGACTTACCTACGGGTTAAATATACAATCTTTAATAAGAAAATTGTTATTTTTTGGATATTTCATATTACTTCATTCGATTCTATTAGGACATTAACAAAATAGGAGAACGATGATAGCATAAGTATGAAGACTAGATTATATGCAATCAAAACAAAGTAACAGGATGACAACATCGTCATTACAGATATGAATTCATGAGTGGCTTTTATATATACAGCTATGAAAGAAAATCTAATTTTTCACACACCACATCAATTGACTCTAAATTCAAACACTGAGGAACATGATTTTAGGCCTAAAGAGACTGAATATATATGATTTATTCAAAAAGTTCTTAATAAAATGAAGAAATACTCTACAGATAATGTTAAGAGATTCCCGCATCGATAAAGTAAACTTATTTAAAAAAATTATGATATAAAATCTCTAAAGCTAAAGTATCCAATACTGAAACCTATACATGCTATGGTCACCAACTTGAGAACTTCCTATATTTCCACCTCTATGTATGTCTGCAATCTCTATCAGTAAAAACTCATGTCAGAATTGAGACTGAGCTAACCCATTCCAATACCATTAGTTTGAGGAAAGATCATATTTATAACTTGGATCAATACAATGTTGAGCCTGTTTAAATCATTCCTCCGAAGCACGAAAGCAAACCCTCTCAAAATGTAGAGACCAGTCTTCCCCTAGTATGGTAGGATTCAACTCCATTGCTGCTCTAAAATCAGAGATTGATGCAGAAGCAGATCCAATTAGCTGTTGCACACTCCTATTCTGTGGCAAATTGTTCATGCCAGGTTGGATATGGCCACTAAATTTATTTACAGATTTAGAAGCCGCTAAATCTAAACAGGGTTTTATCAATCTTTTGAGGTAAACATCAAGTGCCTTATTCAATACATTGGCTGCATCCGCTGAGATGTTACATCCCTCGGTTTCCAAGTTATGCTCCAATCTTTTCATCAAAGAATGTGTATCAGGTAAGTAGCCAATACTTTCACATGTATCAGAGACAATACCAGATGGTAATCCATTATGTGTGAGTCTTTGTGCTCTATTACCATAGGTAGGAAGAGCAAGAGGTGCTCTTATAGGACTCCTAATAATGGCTGGGCGTTCAGAATCACGATCAACCTTTTTCCCATACTCCACAGAAACAGGAAGCCTTCTGCCTGCAGATTGTGGATCTGTATCCCTTTGCTGCTCTTGAATTTTAGGACTCTCTATAATGGTCATTTCAGAATCACGAACAACTTCTTCTCCACATTCCACAGACGCATGGAGCGTGTTGCCTGCACATTGTGGATCTGTATCCCTTGGCTGCTCTTGAATTTTAGGACTCTCAATAATAGTCATTTCAGAATCACGACCAACTTCTTCTCCACATTCCACAGACGCATGAAGCGTGTTGCCAGCACATTGTGGATCTGTATCCCTTTGCTGCTCTTGAATTTTAGGAGTTGAATTACTTTGTGGCTCCTGAATTTTAGGAGTTGAATTAATTTGCGGCTCTTGAGTTTTAGGAGTTGACTTAATCTGCGGCTCTTGAGTTTTAGGAGTTGAATTTTCAAATCCAATGTTGTTGTTCTTCCTCAGAGGAGCAAGAGGGGGACGACCTCTAAATCTGCGGTCACGCAAATTTGGAGTCCTACATTTTCGAGGAGATTGAGGAAGATTCTTGCATAGAGGCTGAAGACTGTTACACCCATTTGGTGTTTTCACATTCAGAGGAGCTTGAACACTGTTCTGTCTTGGCAGGGCTGTCTTGGGGAGAGATGCTTTCTTCAAGATTGACTTGAGGAAATGATTATGAAGGGTGATATTTTCTCTCCCAATAGTTGCTATGCAGATCCTGTCAAAGTCAGTTTTGGCAATTTTGAGACTGAGAAAACTTGAGAGAAGATTAAAGTACTTGCATGATCTCACACCACCGAGCCTCCTTTGAATCTGTAACTTTTGTTCTAATGTGTTTACAGGCGGAAAATACCGTGCCGCTGGCATCCTGTATTCAAAGTTATCACTATAATCAGAATAAAAACATTATCTCATTAAAGAGAAAAACATGACACGACTTTCATATCGAGAAAAAATATCATAACTCCATTTCAATCATTAAAGAGAAACACGACAAGATACTAATATAGCAAAAATTCATAATTCCATTTCAATCAATTAAAGAAAAACGCAGCCCTCATAGAGCGGAACATTCATCATTCGATTTCAAAACAGATAAAACCCAACTACAGATTTCTTAAATTCATCAATAAAAACAATAATTGACAACTGAAACAAATTGAAACACTGCTTCTAAAAGATCAAACAAACAAAAACCTAGAAAATAAAATTTACAAGCTAAGAAAAGGAAATCATAAATCTTAAAGCAAACGAACAGTTTCGAAGTTCAACAAATTTAACGGAAACGATAAAGGTAAGCAACAATTCATCAATTAATGCATCAAAACAGTAGTTTTATTACTTCAAGTCAATAATTGGAGATAAAATTCAATGCTATAACTGACGAAAAATACTGAACTGCTAGCATCCTGTTTCCACAATTTATCACTATAACCAGAATCAAAACCTCATCTCATTAAAGAGATACATGACAAAACCCTGATATGGTGAAATTTGTTGAATTAAGTGATAAAAACATTGACAGTCGAAACACTACTTCTAAAAAGTCAAACTAACCTAAACCTAAAAAAATAAAAAAATAAAGATAAAAAAAGAAAATCATACAACTTCATTTCTATTAACCACCAACAAAAATCACAATTGGTACTTTCAACCGCCGATCACAGAGTAAACTACAATCAGATCAAAGGCATAGTATCAGTGTTCAACTAATCTACCGGAAACGATAAAGTAAACAACTATTCATCAATTAATGCATCAAAACAGTAGTTTTATTACTTAAAATCAATAATTGGAGATGAAACTCAATGCTATAATTAGCTAAAAATACCACCCCACCCACATCATGTTTCCACAAGTTATCACTATTATCAGAATCAAAACCTCATCTTATTAAAGAGATACACGACAAAACCCTAATATAGCGAAAAATTTATAATTTGATTTCAAACAGAAACCAAATTTCAAATTTATTAAATTCATCAATAAAAACTACAAATTGACAGCTGAAACAAGTTGAAACACTACTTACTCCCAAAAGATCATACAAACCTAAACCTAAAAATTAAATTTTTAAAAGCTAAAAAAGAAATCCATACAACTTAACTTCCATTCACCACTAATCAAAAACACAATTGGGGATTGGTAGTTCAACAAATTTGAGCTAAGGATTAAAGGAATTGGAGGACCCGGATTCAAACCTTGATGAAGGACGAAAACACTAACCTGATAACTAATCAATCACTAACATTGATCAATAAAAACACAATTAAAACCAGAATTAGCACTTTCAAAGTTTCAACTATCGATCACACTCATCACTGTAAACTAGTACAATTAAATCAAATGCACAGTTTCAAATAATATTCAACTAAATTAACGAAAGCAATAAACTTTAACAACAATTCACCAATCAATGCATCAAAACAGTGATTTAAAGAAACTCGATTCACAAAATTATTGATCGAAGAAACAAAAACTAAAAAAAATCAATGAAGCGAGAAAAAAACAGAGAATTGAAGTAAAAGAAGAGAATGCGAAACCTTGAAGGATGAATCGAAGAGTCCAGAGTGAAGAAATGTTAGGGTTGATTCGAATAAGGATTAGGATTTAGGGCTTTGGAAGATTGAAAATTAATTTTATTTATTTAATTAATTAATCTACGAAGATAGTTTCAAATAAACTTGTAAGTACAAGTATTTATGGTCAAAGACACGTGTGGGGGCGTGTGGGTTTAAGCCGCAAAGCCCAAATTAGAGGGGTGTGTTATATGTGCGTGCCAATCATGAGAAGAAGAATTTACTAAAAAACACATGACATGGATGGAGTGTGTATGTGTCTGACTTTGACTTGGAGGAAGGAATCTTATGGAACATAGATTCATATTTCACCACTCAACCCCAACAACCCTATCAATCAAATCAAATTCTTTTAGTTTTTATTTTTTATTACATTTTATTTACTTGGATTCGAGTTTTACCGTCGAAAGGAAAGACTCCTCTCGACAAAGATTAATCACTAATTTCGATAAATAAAGTTGATTATTACTTTATGTCACTGAAACTATTATCAAAATAAAATTTTAATTTTTCTAGAAATTGTTACATTGCTTTTAATAAGTTGCTTTTATTATTACTCATCTTTAAATGGGTTAACATGGAAAACTAAGGGGTTATTGCTTGAAGAAAATTTTTAGATTTACTACAAATAAAAAATGTTATATTAATATGAATCAAAAATTGATTTATCCTAAAAATTTATTCTTTTTGTCTAGAATAAAGATGCAATTTGACCTTTAAAAGTGTAAATGTCGATCAAAATAATTTTAAATTTTACAAATTGACAAATATGTCCTTGAAATTATTACTCATTGATCAAAAAGAATCATCTTACATTAAAGACTATTGCATAATTCGTTAAATAAAATGTGGTCTTAATTTAAATCTTATATCAATGTCACATTATCAAAAACTTAACGACACCTTAAATTCATGAATTTCATGTGAACTCAAAAGTTATCATCTCGAGATGTAAACATGTTAAACATTTTTTACTACATTTTCATTTGCGATTTAGTCTATAATTATATGATGGTAATGTGATATCTATGTGAAAACACATGTATGTTACTTTAATCTGTCACATTATAAACTATAATAATAGTTTTGTCCAACACATTACAATTTTAGAGATACATTTTCAAACCATTAAATATATGGTTAAATAAGTTTTTGCTCTCAATATACATTCAAACTCTTTGTTTTAGTCCCTATAAAAATTTTCTTCCACTTTTAGTGTCACAAATTTTTTATCATATTACTTTTGAATTTTGAACTTTTAAAACAAAATTATCTTATGATTCAATTTACATATTACACAACTAAATTTTCGATGCTTTTAATAGAGCATCTAATTATATTAGACTTTTAATCATTAAACTTTATAGCAAATTATTAATTATATACTGTTAGAGGATAATGAGAGCTAGAGTGACTTAGACCATCCACAACAGAGCATTTTAAATTGGGTACTTAAATGGGTCTCTTGTGTCTACACCATTAATTTTACGGTAATACTTAATAAGCACCAATTTTCTCCAATCCAACACCCCAAAAGAAATTATTAAATAGGTCCCACAAAAAATTGTATATCATTACATTTCAACAAAGTTTATTTAATTTATTAAGATTTATTAAATAGGATCAACAAAAAATGAAGAGAAAGAGGGTGCTTCCATAGCCATACTTCTTCATAAGCACCTATATATTTTACTTTTAATATGGTGTTAAATAGGTTAAGCACTCACAATTGTGGATGGTTTAATGTTAAGTAGAGTTGGATGTAGTAGTAGTGATTAATAGAAGAGGATTTATGGTGTAGCTCTAAGGTTAAGGTTATAATGGAACCTCATCAAATAAAAATTAGTGATATTTATTTCTTAATTTCTTTTTTTAGTTCCTTAACTAAGACACGAGTTAGCTTCATTTATTTTTTATTTTGGCTTAATAGTAACTTTAGCTCCCTAACTTTTTCAAAGTTGCGATTTTGACCCATAATAAAAAAAACTACAAAACCGCCCCCTAAGTTTTGCATCTGTGACAGTTTTGACCCCAACGTCAATTTTGACTCGGTCTACGCTGACGTGGCACCCTAAGTGAGGTGCCACGTGTTATTTTATTTATTTATTTTTAACAAAAACTGGTCTTGGGGGCTAAAACTGCTACAGTTGCAAAACTTAGGGGGCGGTTTTATAGTTTTTTTTCTTTTGGAGCCAACATTGCAACTTCGTGAAAGTTAGGGGACGAAAACTCCTATTAAGCCTTTTATTTTTAATTAAGACACAAGTCAACATGACCTAATGTAATAACAAATTGAGCTCCCATAGATTTGCTAAGTGTTAGAATTATGACCATGGACGATTTATTGGTATTGTTGGGTGTAAAATCGTTTGTCCATTGAAAATCCATAAGAAAATGATTACTTGTAGGAAAAAATATTTTTTCGCACGTTTTTTTATCTCACTCTTCTTAATTCATGTTCCCATTCTTTATTCATGTCCCTAAAACGTGTGCTTTTGCCTCTTACAATATAAGAGATTCCACATCATTTTCTTTGGGCCTACTATCCACATCATCTGGAGTTTATGTTACAATTATTTGTGGGATAATAATCACTTTGGTCCCTGAAATTGTATTGAGTAGTCAAAATAGTCCTTCAATGTATCAAAACTTTAAAGTAGTCCATGATTGTGCGTTTTGTTAGTCAAAATAGTTCTTAATGTTAAAATATTTCATTAATATTGTCAAATTAGTCCTCTAATATACTTACTTATTGTGAACATTGAGAGATTATTTTAGTGTCAAAGACTATTTTGACTAACAGAATGCACAATCAAGAACTATTTTGAAATTTTGATTCAATGAAGGACTAAAATGACTAATCATTACATATTCAGGGATTAAAGTGACTATTACCCCATTATTTACTTTTAGATTAAATATTTTCACAACTCCCTCTCTCACTAATTATAATTTATCTGTATATATATAAACACATTTTTTAATTGAAATATACATTTATTAATTTTTTTAAAAATACTCATTCGAAATTAAAAAGTTCGTTTTTTATTTTTTATACAAAATATAAAATTTTGGAAGATATTTTTCATAATTTAAAAAAAAAAAATTAGATAATATTCTTTGAAAATAAAAAAAATAAGAATTTATATCATATTTTTTCTGAATTGAAAATTCATAAAAATTTAAAATATTTTTCCTGAATTTTTTTTAAAATAAAAAATTGAGAATATTTTTTCTAATTTTTAAGATTTTTTTATTTTCGATTTTTTTTCAGATTTATAAAAAGAATTTATTTCTAAGTTAATATAAATGAACTTATATTATTTTTTAAATTTTAAAAAAAGTATGCACAAATGACATTATAAAAAAATGAAAAACAAAATTTATTATACAATCAGCACGTCACATAATCATTAAAAGGTGACTCAGTGAGCAACGTCATCAGGTATGCACAGTCAGATGGGTCAGGGAGTTATTTTGGAAAGAAAAAAAAAGTACGAGGACGGAATCTAAACCAAAAATTTCTCAATGGGTAAACCGAAGATAACCTATATTATAAGGGATGTAAAAGCACTATTAATCCAATTATCTAAAATAGATAGTAACTGAAATTAATCACATTAAATTATTAAATAATTTTTTTATCCTAAAATGTCTGGAAAAAAAATTTGAACTAAAATTTAGTAATTTTACTAAAATGTTATTAGTAACATTTAAAAAAAACTCATCTTAACTTTTGTGTTAGACTTTCATATACATTGGATCGACCTCAAGTATAAAATAAACACATTTGCACAAAGAAAATTTTGTAACACTTATATGCAAGATGTACACTCCTTAATTAACTTTTTCTTAAGATAGCATCATACCTTCCCTTTTCAAGTCCAATGTTGATATATTCTTCACTTGAAGTTTAATTTTTGAAGTAATGCAAATGTATACCTCTTTAACCCACTTCACGTCCAATGTTGATATATTCTTCACTTGAAGTTTAATTTTTGAAGTAATGCAAATGCATACCTCTTTAACCCACTTCACGTGACACCTTTTAAGAACTTTCAATTTCTCTTTTAGAACATGTCACATCAACCATTAAGGTTGCACGAAAACCAAGTTAAACCAACCAACCCATCATGTGATTTATCATATAGTAAATAATATTATTAAATCTTACAACCGCAATCATAAGATGCATACTTGTTTAAACATAGATTGATTAAAGACATCTCGAGGCAAAACTCATAATTTGACATGGCCATATTCCACTAGCCATATTTGAGAAATAAAAACCTAATTTAGATGACTCGTAACTTTTCTATTTGGTTGAAATCATGTGAATTTTAAAAAGTGGTTGAAACACAAGAAAGTGAGTTTGAATTGTGTTGTCTGTTATAAAATCTTTCTTAAATGAGAACCTTTTTAGACAACTCTTCTTAAAAAATTTGCACACACATGTATTTCTTATCAAACCATTTAACGTCATTATACAACAACATAAAACTTGAGTTTTTCTTAGGGAACTTGAGTTAAATCATAAAGAACTTGTGAAAGTAAGTAAAGAGACAAAGGAAGAGAGAAAGATATGATATGTTTATAATAGTTCACAGTCACTAACCTCACTATTACCTCTAGTTTCCTCCTTGGAGATATTTGACTTTGGTACAGTTGAGGACTTATTCTACTATAATCAATCGATTACAATCACCATAATATCTTCTGCAAATCTTACTATACTTTGGATTTTCTACGAAGTATCTGATTCTCAAAGTCATTTGCTACTCATCATCTAACTTCATCAAACGTTGAGAGTCTTCGTCAAAGATTCTGACTTGGTCTGAATCTACTCCATCTTTTCAAAGATCCTACCTACAATTGAGCCCTTTTAGGAGTCAAATGCTTAACATATCTTCAATGCTTGTTTATTGATCAAGCAAATATTTTGACTTGCTTTGTGTGACTCTTTTCATGCTTTGACTAACCTTAACTCTTTTAATGCTTTGACATATTTGTTCTTTGTCATTTTCGCTTCTTGGTGTGTCCAAACTATCTTGATAAAGACGATTACATATTTTATCTTGCTAGTATATATTCCGCACACTTGAACACATAATCAGTTGATAAATGATTACTTTGCTTTGTACTCATCAAAACACCAACTAAAAGGTATAACGAGGCTCGAACTCAGAACTTTTAGGTTCAAGATCTGTCTTTTTACCACTATATTAAATCCTTAGAGTTAAAAACATGAGATATATTAGTTATAAGATAATTAATGTAAATTATAATATTTGATGCTAATACATTAATGTAAATTATGTTGCAATAGTCACAATATTCATCACAGCAGCTGCAACCACAATTTAAAACCATGCATAATTTAAAACCATGCATAGAAGATTGGTTGGACAACACTTGGACATGGTGTTGAACTTAGAGGCGTGGTATGTTTTTAACCGGGACAAATATAAAATGTGATTTGATCCCTAAAGGGGTAGGTGTGATTCATGGGTATGGGTGCATGATACCACGCATGGATTTAGTGTGAAATCAGCTTATAAAGAGAATATGAATCCTCAAAAACATTTCATTACAACTTCTGTTTATTTCTCTTGATTCTTCCTTATCTTCTCTATTTTAATTTCTCTCAATCTTCTTTCTCCTCCCACCTTTGCTTTTGCTTGTACAAGAACAAAGATCTAGTTTGTTGTGACACTATGATTGTTTATGGAAACAAAATACACAGATTAATAAAAACAAAATCTATAAAGACTTTTTTTTTTTTGAGGGAATCATAAAGACATAAACATTACATCTCATCTACTTATTTACTCTTAAAATACAATAAAAACTAACCAAATATTATTAAAACCCAAAGACTAAATAGAAAAACAATAACTTTATTATTCATAGGATACAAAAAGAGGCAAAAATGTTGAACTAATTAAGCAGGCAACCAAGCAGAAGCAAAAACAACATTATGTCCTTTCCAAGTAAGCACAATATGCTCATCTTCTTTCTTCAATCCCCATCCAGCAGCATGTTCATCAAGCATAGCTTTCACCTCACCAACACATTCCTCACCAAATCCAATCCCTTGAAAATTAGCATTTCTCATTCTTTGTTCCCATTTGCCTATAGGTTCAACTCTCTCAACTCTTTGAACACCTTCATGAGCTATCACATTCTCAATCTTCCAACAAATATCTGCTTCATACCATTGCCTTTGCTTACTTCCACGTGGCAGAAATGTGTCTACAGTATCATAAGGTATCCATAGATAATTAAATGCAGACCTTAATCTACTAACCAAGTTGTTTGAAGTTAAATCAACATCTTCATCTACTAAAATAACAAGTGTTGGATCTAAACCTCGAAGCGCGTTAAGAAACAACGACCTAAGAGAGGTAGTAGTAACAGTAGTAGCAGTAGTAGTAGAGGACATAGAATCAAAAACATATGAGTTTGAATTTGATAGGGTTTCATCTGGAATATAATGAAGCATCATGTGACAATTTATAATCAAAGCTTCACCTGAATAAACCAAACGTTGAACCCTCAAATGTTCAATCAAAGAAGCAAAACCATTTGTGTAACTTGAAGAAACTACTCTGAATTCCAATGTCACGTTTCTTGACCTAGCGAAATTCACCAACTTAGAACCTAATTCTTCATAAGAAAGGTCAAGTTTAGGTGGAATTAGTTGATCACTGTTGTTATTAGCATGATCAGAAACAGTGAGTTTGATTAAAGGAGCAACTTCGTGGCGATTAGCAATAGCATCGATTAATGTAGGAATCTGCATGCAATGAGTTGAACTCAAATCAACTATATGAATCACTGAGAAACCTTCTGTTGCTTCCAGAATTGCTGCATTAGCAGCTGCATACCCGAATCGATGCCAAGGTGTTAAATCCACGAAGTTAGCTAGTTCAATGACTGAGAATCTGTGTGTATCTATGGTGAGATTGTTATGAGCATTTGAATAAACTTGTTCTACTAGCATTTTGCAGGTACCAGTTTTCGCTGCACGATTTGTGAGGGCTCTAAGGAAACTATAAGCTAAGCGTTGATTTGAATCTCCGTCTTGTGGTGCTATGTTGTTGAGAACCCAAAGGATTTGTTGAGCAAGTGTTACATCGTTTGTTTCAATCGCGTTTGCGCAATGAACAAGTAACTGTTCCATGCAGTTTGTGTCACCAAAGGTAGTTAAAGCTTTGGATGTTGGGAACCATGGTTTAGTAGGCTTATCTGGTGGTACTTGATTGTTTTTGTTCATGGAAGATGAAGGGTTTGAAAAGGTTGTTGTTGTTTGGTGCAAATAAGGTGGTAGTGAATGTGTGAATTGCGTCATAGAGAGATTGATAAACTAGAGAAGAAATTAACAAGCTAAGATGGTGGAAACTTGAAAAGAGATTTGAATAATGAGAGAGAAAAAAAATAGGGAAGAAAAAGTGGATACCCTGGTTTTAAATTGCGGTTGCAGTTATGCTATAAACCTTATAGCAAAGTGAGACCGACGGAGTGAACCTTTATATTACAACGAAATGAGACTGATGCAGTGAAAATTGCGGGTGAGATTACTTCGATACTTCAAAATCCTTTATATTATGGTTGCGAACCATAGATTAAACCATGTATGGTAGTAGATACCTTTGTCATTGGGAAGCGATCCAATTTTTGGAGAAAAATTCTGCACATGAATCAAAGGAAGAAAGAAAAAGGACGTTTCAGCTTTATAAGTGGGGATAATAATATTCTGATTTCTTGCTAAAAGAGACTGATCACGAACAAACTCATATCCCGAAAAAACATATTTGAAGTCAAATTAGGTAAAAGAGACCGTTCTTAAAAAAGGTATCAGGCTTTATCAGATATGTACTGAAAAACAGAAATCATTTTCATGGCTACAAAAGGTTGTGATCCAGGTCTTGAGAGAAAGATACCCTTTTCTTCTGATTTATTGCTTGGTTAGGAAAGAGAATTAAGAGTGAGAGAGATGTGTCTGATATAAGATGGAAAGAGAGAGTACCTGTAAATTGTAGTATTGGATTTTGGTAGCATGTGAAGTAGCCGGCCACCAAATTGTTTGTATTTGAGAGTTGAGATTTTGTCGTGTATTTGATTCACTCTTTCATCTCACGGGTCATTTGCATAATGAACAAATCATTTTTGGGTACTTTTCTCTTTTCAAGCACTTTCTGAGTTTTGCCTCGATGTGTATAGGGTTTTAGGTAGGTATATAGAACTATTTTGTTTACCTTTCTTACTTTGAGGCTGAAAATATTGCAGAACATATACCTACCTAACTATAATAGGTTGTCAAGGTTGATACGGCAAGAAAGAAAACTTTGGATATGGTTTTTAATTTTGATTATATTTAACATTTGGACAAGTACAAATTCGTATCCTCTAACACTTTTTTATTGAGCTACGATGCAGGTTTAACAGTCAAGATTAATTTGGCTGCACAGGTGCAACAATTATAGAGTCCTTAAATTTAGGTACTGTTTACATGTCATAAAAAAATACTTTGCATAAAAAAAAAGACTTTGCAACAATTATATACGTATATTTCTTAAAAAAAACGATTATATACGTATATAAATTTTTTGAAATGCCAATTACAGATGCACAACCATAACTATTGGAAAATTCTAAAGTGAAGTCATGAGAATGACTTTTATGGTGAAGTTAAATTGCCAATGTATTTGTGTAATTAATCCATGTCACGTTAGATTGTATGATGTATTACACATTTGCCAATGACTTTGAGGTGTGCAAAGAGCTCAATGAAACTAGGTCTTCCAAAGGTATGGGTCTCACAAAAAAAATTATAGGTCAATAGTACTACTAAGTACTACCCCACTAAAAAAAGAATTTCCTTATTCTCTTTCTCTCTGACACCACGCGTTCCATCACCATCACTCCATCAGACTTTCCTTTTGATATTCTCTGATTTAGTTTCTTTTTCCTCTTCTGTTGTCTTGTTTTAGGCCTACTAAAATTGGGTCATCTTGCTTTTGGTGTTAGGTGGGTGTTTTTTTGGGAGGGTGATTTGAAGTTACTCATGTATATGGTTGGGTGTATCGCATATATATGGCACCTTGTATTTATCTTTTAAAAAATTTAAATAGAACATTGTTCTTTTAAAAAAAATACGTTATTATTTTATTACGGACCTCTTTTCACTTACAGAGCCGAGCCTCCGGATTCGTAGGAACAACCTTGCATTTTCCATAAAATGTGTCAGTATATCTTTACTTATTGCAATTGTGTCCCTGATTAAATCAAAATTAAACATAGATTCCATTTGTGCACTAAGATTGAAATTTCCCTTAATATTTTGTACGATGACTGAATTGTAATAAGTAAAGTTTAGTTTTCGAGTGGTCCATTAGCTGACATGACATCATCGGTTATACTATTGGATAACAAAATAACTTTTCAAAAAAAATCAGTTTTCTGACTGCACCATAGAAGCCCCGTAATTATATTAATTTCTATGTAGTAAAACTTTTATACACATACATCTAATTAAATCATGACAAATATACATTGTAAATATATTTAAAAATTAATTGTTTTGAAAACTAACTTAAAAAAGGACATAATGGAATGATTTTTATTTTTTTTATCAATATGAAATGATTTGATTTGGCACAATATATCACAATTAGAAAATACATGAACATATAACACTAGTTATAAGGTGTGAAATAAAAGAAATTATATATATATATATATATATAATGGTTTGTATGAGTCTCTGGTGATTGGTTGCGAACGTGAAACCGATACTAAATCAATAAAATTCGAGTTTGGTTTTGTTTAGTTTGAACCTAAACATAAAAATAATCAAACAAATTTAATTTGTTTGGATTTTGATCTTCATATTCATTGAAACTTTGATTTGATTCTTACGTCTCGAACCATAGATATTCAACTTTAGTATACATAAAATAATATGACAATAATCAGCAGTTTAATTGACAAAATATATTATTTATAACAAAAGGTTATTGATAAATTGGAATGATTCAGATTTAAAAAAAAAAAAAAAAATTGGAATAATTCAATCAAATACTATTCCTAGAGTGAGTTAGATCTCACTAAAGAAATAATCAAAATTTAATAATCAAAAGCCTCTCCATTGTCTTTTCTAGAGAGAATGTCCAATAAATGGTGAGTTCAAGTAGCCATGAGATTTTACATCTTTTAAATCAAATTGATGTTGTCCCATCAGGCCACGATTACTATATTTGTTATCTCCCAGCGTTCTTTTTAAGATGGCATCCAAGATTTTCATTATTTCTCTCCTTTCAAAGATTATGTCAAACCTATCTATTTGTTTTATCTCTATATAACGCATATTTGAATCATTAAAAAGGTCTTATCAATCCCCGTCAGTTTAGTTCAGTTGGTAGAGATATTATATATTATATGTCGGGGCTGGGGTTCGAACCCCGGACACCCCACTTCTCCACAATTTAATTGTGTGCTCTAGCCACTAGGCTACTTGACAAAAAAAAAAGATCTTATCAAGAAGGGAAAAACCCAAGTTTCATATCAAATTGTTAGGTCATGAGGGGAGTCTCAAGGATCACCCATATTAGACAAGAACAATCACACAAGTGAAAGAGACGCCACACTTTTTACTTATAATGTTAAGACATTAGGTTTATGCGTCACCTCACTTATAAAGTATTTAAAATTTGAATTAAGTATCTTATAGGTGAGAGGATGGATGGAGTCCAAAATTCGTTGGATATTATTGACACATTTTGTACACGTTGTTGCCTACCATATAGTATTTTCTTAATTCAAATGTAAGACTGCTTTTCAACAAACCCTGGAGTCTAGCTGATAGTATAAACTATGGTTTTGTACGTATACACAAATCAAAGAAAAATGAAGCGATCAATACTACAAGAATGAATGAATCAAAATAATAGTATGTTGCATGATTAAGTTGCATAAAATATAAATCGACGCAGCCTTTTCGACGTAATCGAGTATAAGACAATCCCCAATACATCTCGGAAACTTGGTGTATAATAATACAAATGGGACCTTTGATTAATTAACTTAACCTCCATCGTTACATCGAGGTTCAAATGATAAAACAGACAAAACAAATTATATGAGAATCCCTGGTTCAAAACGTACTTAAGTTTTTTTATCCACAATAATTATCACTTTCCACATCTCCTTGGTCCCCCATCCACTCTCTTTGGAATGTATCCATTTTCTCTGTTTTAACTTTTAATATTAATATTAAAATAAAAAAACAGAACATCTTATCCTTGTAATTTTATAGCATGTTACTCAATGCAGGACTACAACTCCCGATATAATAATAATACATTAATTTATCTAAACATTCTCTAATAATTCCCGCCTACCCCCTCAGAATGCAGTGCTTATGTGTATGAGATTTTGGAATTGGATGAAATAAAACAAAGAATTAATAAATAAAAAAATTAAAAAATCAAAATGATATAAATAATCAAAGGACTATCCTCCCGGCACAAGGTGTACTAGAGAATTAATAAAAATTGAAGTTGTATTGAAGTCTCATATTGTTGCAATTTTCGAGTTGTTGGATGTAGCGGTAGGACACCATAATTCTTTGAGATGATTTTTTGAAATAGAGATCTGAATGCATTTAACATGATACCATACTAGGTTGAGAATGACAATACGAAAACTGAACTCTGAACCTTCCATAGAACTTAGAAGTGATGGTGAACATTAAAATTGTCTTGCGGTTTTTATTTTTATTTAGAATAATGGTATTTATGACAACCTTCTTTTTCTCTTTTTTTATTGGTTTAAACCATATATATATATATATATATATA
>Ga0315914_1002119_pt1 | contig 30355 bp, 15 predicted proteins | sample MpolenodulesMG_FD_203920 | JGI IMG/M metagenome (GOLD analysis project Ga0315914, IMG submission 203920) | Medicago polymorpha root nodule microbial communities from Los Angeles, California, United States - elongated nodules | ecosystem: Host-associated > Plants > Roots > Nodule | place: USA...
TATATATATATATATAGTATATCATAGTCTTAACATCTAACATTTTTATATTCATATTGATACGGAATTACCATTCACTTAAATTTCAGCGTAGTATCCTAAATGTTTCTACAAAGTGAAAACTCATAACTTTCACTACCATGAAAATCATTGCATATAGAAGTTTCACAAAGACGTTATTCAGATTTCATCATTTAGACATGTTGGATGTTGGATGCATGTGTCGAACTATTTTACAACGATAATGCATATAAATTAAAGTCATAAAATAAAAGAGTCGATGCAAGCATACATAGTAATTAAATCTGAAAAAAATTACACATTTATTTACTTACAAAAGATTAATCTAGCTAGAAAAAGTATAACTAATGTAGAAATCTAACTTGCTGAAATTACAATTTTTTTTTTTTACCTATGTTACACAAAATTGTCATCAAAATATTCCACATGGTTTTAGTTGACGAAAAATGTTACTAAGTGTGTATTTGAAATGACGTTGTATTTTTCGAAACTGCAGTAGAAAAAATCACGTTATCATGAAAGCTAGGAAACCAAGCTTCTACATTTCTACGAAAAGTTGCTCTTTGATACATGAATTTGACTTTCCCACCACCAAACCAAATAGATCATAAATTCATCTTGCAAGAATACACAACATTATTGAGAATCAATTTGGTAAACCAAAAAAGGGAAGGAAAAAAAAAAGTTGTTTTAAAGATGTCTCAAAATAAACTAATAATCCAAAGAAATGTCTAACAAATATTAGAAACAAAAAAACCATATCCTCCTAGCATTCAATCCTTTTTTTTTTTGAACAAGTCAAAATGAAATAAAACATTATTATTATTATATTCGTAAGCATTCAATCCTAATTTTGAATTGAAACAATAGTAATGTAACTAGTAGAAAAAATAATTCTATTTACAAGTAGTGAACCTAACAAATCATAGAGAACATTTCTTGGAACGAGATTAAAGCCCTTTCAAAATTTCTAGCACCTATGCTCTATGGTTTTTTTGAATAAACATTCTAGTTTAAAATATAAACTAGAGATAATTTGTGGACTAAACTGCATTTGAAGCAGCATTCTCTGATAACTGCTGATCTTGAGACTTGGCAGGTTCAACCGATTTTTCTGATTTGTGACGATATAAGCAATAATGTTGGAACATGAAAAGTAGGTCAAACATGACAGATACCTACAATGAATAAATATTTGATCAAAAGCAATGATATATCAACAAAACACATTATATCAATTAAAAAAAAATCGATATATGACTAAGTACATTGTGTAAAAAATTATTATCGTTCTTGCTCAAAAAAAATAATAATATTATCGTTCGTTCTATACAAATATCTAAAAACATGAAGAATTAAAAATAATATTATAGTTTTGCAATTAAAATTTAAATAAGAAATAAAAATATTATCCTTCAAAAAAAAATATTAAATAATTTTATGCCCTGCTATAATGTTACTTAGCTCCCTTAGTCCGTAAAATTCTTTGTGAGAAGTATTTAGGTTTTTTGGTGGTGACCGGTGTTTGAATCCTGAAACTTGCATATATTATGCATTGTTTATACCAACTGAGTTAAATTCACGAGGACAGAAGTATTTAGGTTGAAATGGAAGGGGATGTGACATATAAAATAAATAAATAAATAAATAATGAAAGAGGATAGGAAAGAAAAAAGTATATGAAGATAAGAGATCAATATTTCATACCAATGCAACAAGAACTTTCCCTAAATTCCCAGATATATTCTTCCAAGAACCTATTGATGAACAAAGATGTAATAAATGTTAGTTCAAAGTTTAAAGTAAAAAATAAAATAAAAAAACTTGGTAATTGAATTAAGGAGATAACACACCTTGATCAATTGATTGTGTAATCATTTGCAAAAAGTTTGCTACCCCTCCAAAAAAATCCAGTAAAACCAAACCAATACTCCATCCCTCGGTACTTTTTCTCATGAAGTTAAACACTGCCTATATTTATAAAACACAAATATATTAATTGAATATGAATAGTTAAATAATTTCAATAATACAAGTTTAAATAGTTGGTAAAAAAAAGTTTAAATATTTAAAAATGTCCTAGTTGGGCCAATAAAATATATCTTTTTTGTCCAGCCACTGAAAAATGTTGAAATCAATATTAATTTATATTATGTAATAATAAGTTAATATTTTTATAAATTTATTTAAAGCTTTTTAATATGAACCAATGAAATAAATTGATCGAAAATATGGTAAATTAGGAGAAATCCCACCTGAGGAATGTATTTTATAACTGTCAAAGCAACTTGAATAACACTGTAACATGATCAATTTCAACATATAATTAGAACAAAAGCAACAATGGTAAAGTAACAACTCTAGTGATGATAATGGGCTCAAATAAAATTTAACAGAGATAATAATTAAACAACATAAAAAAGATATAAATTATTATGAAAAAAGATATAAATTATATGTGCATTAGTATCATAAAAAGAAAGATTACACTTTATTGAGAAATGTGGGGGATGGGACAAGAAATCACCCACTTTTATAGTAGGAATCAAACTTAATAATCCGAAAATTAGAACATTCTTTCACTAACGCTAGATCAAATGGTTCAAGATCACCTTAGACTTTAGAGAAGCTAAATTATAAAATGTACATATTATTCTAGATTAATCTGAAAGGGTCATCGATTACATATTAGATGTATTAGATTCATCCATCGAACTGAGTTCTTAAATGTTGTTTTGCTCGAAAGGGTTCGCTGGATTGCGCTTGTGATTAGTGATTTTTTTGTCAGAATAAATTAGAGTAGATCCATTTGGACTATTTTATCACGATGTATTCCTGTTTGGCTGTTCCTAGGTTAGGTCTAATGTCCCTCAATCTTTGTATCAGTTTCCTTTTATTCTATATATTTTCTATTTTGCCTAAAAAAAATAAACAATAAATTAAGAATCCACAAAATAACTATTGTCATTGATCAAAGTACTAGATGAGCATAGAACACACATACTTGAAGATGCTAATCAGCCAAAGCCAGTGGCGATTAGGCAAAGCTATGAAGACACAAATTGCTGAAATTAACAACACAATAGATGCGAGTCCTAAAGCAGCCTTAGACAGTTTTTGATTTCCACGCTACATGTCAAATTTGCATCTTTAGTACAAACAATCATCAATTATAAACAAGAATAATAGTGAGTGTATTGAAAAGAGAAAATATATATATATATATATGTACTTCATAAATTGCAATCTGGTATAAGGTAATTGCAGAAAGTAGAACAGCATGGGATGAGAATGCAACATCATTTAATGCCACAGGATTCATCTGAAAAATCAAAATAAAAAAAAAAGTTTAGTTCTCTCACATAATATTTGTTAGCGCAACAATCAATTGCTTGCAATGCAAGTTAGGGTTCTCATGAATATGGGGATTTTGATTTTAGGAATTTAAAGAGAATAAGAAGAAGAAAGAATGAGAAGGTTTAAAGTATGTAAAATTGTGAATTCGTTAGTTGTGAATTACACATACAATGATAGTTATATACATGCTTGGCTATTTGGCTTGCGTGATAAGCTATCTCACAAGCCCTAACTAAAACAAGCTAAAATGTAACAAACTAATAACTAACTTAATTATCTTATGTTTTAACCAAACAAACCTTGATTAAAAACACTAATCATCTAAACTAACTTATTAAATCCAACAATATTATGTGGAATGTGAGAGACCAACATGAGAAAAGGCTCACTGTGAGTCATATCCAATAAAATCATGATGATTCTGATAAAATACACTACCGAAAACGTGCTTATAATAAAATATTGTATTATAGTAACAATGAAAAAGTATGTGGGACATGAGAGATCAACATGGGAAAAAACGAGCTTCGGATGAAATGCCGCATTATAGTAACAATGAAATAGTTTGTGGGATGTAAGAGACCAACATGAGAAAGGCTCCTTGTGAGTTACACCCCGTAATATCATGACGAATATGATGAAATACACAACTGAACACGAGCTTCGGATGAAATGCCAAAGTTTAGTTCTCTCACATAATATTTGTTAGCGCAACAATCAATTGCTTGCAATGCAAGTTAGGGTTCTCATGAATCTGGGGATTTTGATTTTAGGAATTTAAAGAGAATAAGAAGAAGAGAGAATGAGAAGGTTTAAAGTATGTAAAATTGTGAATTCGTTAGTTGTGAATTACACATACAATGATAGTTATTTACATGCTTGGCTACTTGGCTTGCGTGATAAGCTATCTCACAAGCCCTAACTAAAACAAACTAAAATGTAACAAACTAATAACTAACTTAATTATCTTATGTTTTAACCAAACAAACCTTGATTAAAAACACTAATCATCTAAACTAACTTATTAAATCTAACAATATTAACATATATTCCATAGTGATAATTGAGTTTAGTAATAGTAACAATGAACTAGTCCTTAAAGAAAAAAAAGGAACAATGAAAAAGTATGTGGGATGTGAGAGACCAACATGAGAAAAGGCTCACTGTGAGTCATATCCAATAAAATCATGATGATTCTGATAAAATACACTACCGAAAACGTGCTTATAATAAAATATTGTATTATAGTAACAATGAAAAAGTATGTGGGACATGAGAGATCAACATAGGAAAAAACGAGCTTCGGATGAAATGCCGCATTATAGTAACAATGAAATAGTCTATGGGATGTGAGAGACCAACATGAGAAAGGCTCCTTGTGAGTTACACCCCGTAATATCATGACGAATATGATGAAATACACAACTGAACACGAGCTTCGGATGAAATGCCGCATTATAGTAACAATGAACTAAGTTCGTGGGATGTGAGAGACCAACATGAGAAAGGCTCATTGTGAGTTACACCCGTAATATCATGACGAATATGATGAAATACACAACTGAACACGAACTTCGGATGAAATGCCGCATTATAGTAACAATGAAATAGTCTGTGGGATGTGAGAGATCAACATGAGAAAGGCTCATTGTGAGTTACACCCCGTAATATGATGACGAATATGATGAAATACACAACTGAACACGTGCTTCTTATATCGTATAGTATAGTAAATTACCTGTTTGTGTCCATATTTATTCCCGTATTGCCTCTGAACGACAGGGCTGAAGTAAAGAGTAGTATTGTAGACCAAATAGTAACATTGTTTCACCATGTTTAGCACTGCATAATCAAAGTTCAACCCTACAACACTAATCAAAACAAAATCCAAATCAATTAATAATAATAATGAAACAAATTTGAAGAACTTGATAAACAAGTACATACATTAATATTATAGCTCCTCCCATAGTTCTTATAATTAAACCACTAAATAGATAAGGTAAAGAAAATAAATTCATGTTAATTTAAAATATAACAATAAATGTATTGATATCTTTAAAAGAGTCTAACAACAACATTTACTCTTGAGAAAATGGGTAATGTGAGTTTGAACATACATCCTATTACATCTCTTGTATGTAACATTTTACCATATAAGTTGCACGTACAAAACAATTGATATTGAATTTAACATTGTTGAATTTTTCCCTTTAAAAAACATTGTTGGTTTTATGAATGAAAGGATGCAAATAAACCTCATTTTCGTATAAAAAAATGTTCTTACATATGCACACCACATACACCTCATCTTCCTCCATTAGTGAAATTAGAGAAGAATCAATTCTCAAAAGAAGAATCAATCACTCAAGAACATTGTTTGAGAATTTTGTTAGATATAAGAAATCACATACACACTGTTTGAAATGCTCTCACTAATCTAAGGATCCAAATTAACATTTGGCTACATTAGTAAATGATTTATTTAGGGTACATACCTTTTCCTTTGAAAATTCAAAATGATTTGCGGGTAGAAACTAATAGACCAAGAAACAAATGCAGACCAACCCAAAACTTCATATGTCACACGAAGTTTAATTGAATTCCAAGAAGCCATGGAAGTTTTTTCACCAAAACCCAAAGCTATTGATGTGTAATGTGAAGTATCGTGATATATATGTTATGATGAGTGAAACTAATTATGGTTGTAAATCACACAAAGTCCGGAAGATTAGGGTTAATTGTGACACATTTTTCATTTATTTAATTATTTAAAGTGTGTGTACTTACTCTTATTGCCCTAGTCATGAGTATCATGTGTTCTAATAATACCCTAGTATTCTCTTAAATTTTTGACCAATAAAATTACCGTTAGAATTAATTTAGGAATTGTTCTAATAATAGCGTATTAGTCGCCGCATATGCTTCCTGAGATTCGCTTATATTCCCAATATAAACATGTTTGAGAAAAAAATAAAAACATGTTCGATATAAACATGTTTTCAATTGGGCTATCTTTGACATACGTGTAATGACAAGAATCACTACTATAAAACTTAATATTAGCAAAGAAAAATTACTTAAAATTAGCAAAGAAAAATCAGTTGTCACTAAATTTTGTTAAGAGTGAATTATTATTTTTCCTTCATTAATTTTTGTTGTTAATTTTTTTTCTTCTAATAGTCAATAAGAAAAGTTAAGTTAGCGACAATGAATTAGCTCAAGTGGTAGAGACTTGAACCACTTAAGCATGTGATCAAGGGTTCGATTTTTAGCTTCGTAAAAAAACAAGGTTCGATTTTTCACTCATGCATATGGAAAAAAAAAAATTGGTTGCCAGGAGAGAACACATCTTGTATGTCCCACATATTCTCCACGAAGATTAGTCACCGTTAAAAAAAGGTTATTGCGCAGCTAGAAAAAATATAGAAATTGTAGGCCGGACACCGTGAATTCTTTGTATATAATTGGTCATAGTAACTCATTTTTCTAAGTTTAATATGATTTTTTTAATATGAATTATTTCATTGTCCTATTGATTTGTATGACAACAAGTGATATGAAATTTCTCCCATTCTTTGTGTGTGTATAATATATATATGGAGAATGCTAACCATTGCCCTTGGAGTATTTGATAAGGGGATAAAAATAGAAATATAGTATTGAAAAATGATGAAAAGTGATATATTATATAACTAGGTTTTGAGTAGTCTTCCCCTAAAAAAAAAATGTTTTGAGTAGTCTTATAGCTACAATGATATATTTTTTCTTTGCATTTGTAGTTCAAAGATCCGGGAATGTTTGGATGATCAAAGAACAAGAAATTGACGGTCAGGCAATTCGCTAAGCAAGAAATCAATTCTCTTGGTGATTCAAGTTAGAGATTGGACATGTTTCTAAGCAAGTTATTGAATCGGACTTTTTATCTAAAAAATTTAGAATAATTTCATTTGTAGATGTTAGTATGACTTACAATCCAAACCACTGTCAGAACTTAATAATATTGTATTGATTAACTAAGTGAGTCATCATAAGTTAATCGGTACAATAGATTTCTCATCGTTTGTCAAACGCGAAAGTGTATGATGAACGACAAGTGAATATATAATTGAAATGCTTAAAGTATATCTTTTTAAGCAAAGTTTAGTAAGTGTTAGAATGATAATTGATTACCGATCATATTATTCTAGTCTAAGTACAATTAATTTTAGGAATTCCCAAGTCCAAGAGATTAAGAAATTAAGTGGTAAATTATAGGATCTATGAGTTGATTAGTTGTACTTTGAATACTGTAAAACTGAATCTGCCAGCTACAAAGGAACTTTGCCTGAACATACTAAAATCATACAGGTGACTAATTATATACATTAATATATGTATTGTATTTGTCAAAAAAAAAATAAAAATATTAATATGTATTGTGACCAAACATAATTACAAATTCAAACATTTTCAGCCACCGGCACATTTGAAGGAGACTTGATGAGTGGCTCTTTGATTTTGTCATTGAGTTTAGAAGGAGAAATTGATGATGTTTTCTTTGATGGATACAACACATAATGTTGACACATGAAAAGAAGATCAAAGAACATACAAACCTGAAAATGTTTACATTATACACGAGTAAGAAAATTAAGGCAATTTTAGCTTATGAAAATGTTGTCTTTATGACCGATTTAGCAATAGATTTTTCAACCTACATTGGTGTCTAAATTTGTCGCTAAATGAATCAGTGATCACTTTTGAAACTAAATTGTAAAAATTTCCTAAGCAATTGGTCGCTAATATTAGCAACTGATTTACATTTTCAATCTCTAAATCGGTTGTTAAATCAGTCACTATACATAATAATTTTTTGTAATGATTTACCATCTTATCATGTTCTAATATTACTTTATAAAAACTATTGACCTTGTGACAACATAGTAAAACATGATTGAACTTACAAAAATAAGTGACACTTTTGTATTCGTAACTACCAATGAAAAAAACATAGAATTTAGGTTTGACCTAACACAAACCTACAAAATCGGCTTCTGAGATGAGGATTATCCTCACTTTATAAACACTCTTCCAGATGATCTCTCATGCAATATTGAACTCTCTTAACAAAAACATCTTTAAACAAACATGTATGCTCTTTGAATTTCAAAGGAATTTGATGCAATTAGAAAATTCACTATTCTAATGCAAATTTTGTAGGTTAAAAAGCAGAAACATAAAAAAGGAAGATATCAAATCATAAAAATTGAAGTGAATGAAATAGTAAAGGGACCAATTCTTACCAGAGATAACAATACTTTTCCAAGGTTCCCAGAGAAATTGACCCAAGAGTCTAGAATGAAAAAAGAGAAAAAAATGTTATTAACTATATGCATTGATGCATCAAATCATTTGGAATGTTACTATAATATGTGAATTTGGAAATAAAGACATACTTTGATCAATTGATTGTATAACCATCTGAGCATAGTTTGCCATTCCTCCACAGAAATCAAGGAACACATTTCCAATGCTAAATCCATCTGTGCTCTTGATCATGAAGTTCATAAATGCCTGTATTTTACATCATAATTATTACATGAAAAATGCTAACAAATAAATGTTGAGTACTTGTTAAGAAAATAAATATAATAATATTACATTGGAGCTCGTATAATCAATTGTTTAAAAGTTTCAAAAAATATATTTTTCAATACAAAACTTCCTTTTTTAGGTTCCTTAAAAGTGACGTAAACTTGTTAGCGACCTTGATAAATCATTCAACATTCTAATTTTTTTTTTTTTTGACAAAGTTATTTTAAGATCTATTCCATTTTAGTCAAATTTTAAAAAAGAGGCCTAAAAGGGTATATGTCTTAGATTTCAATTAAATATGCTTTAAGTTTGGTTTTCACTCATTAGAGAGTCAGAATGAAAGAAAGAAATTCTAACCTGTGGAATATATTTGATAGTTGCCAGAACTACTTGCATTGTGCTGCACAAAATATTATTTTCAATAGTTAGATATGAATTGAAATATATAACCAAATATTGATTTTCAATGACATATAATATTACATTAAACCTTCATCATCGGGCCAGTATTTTCACATCGGACCGACGAATAAATGAGATTTCAGATTATGGTTCAATTAGTTTAAGCTGATTCGATCAAGTTTTATAAGACTTTGACTTTATTGTGGTTGTCAACTGACAAATTGGCCGATTCTCAATTCAACTGATTAAACCATCTAGTTTGTTTTTTAAAACATTGCTTAAGGCATTACATGAAAAATGACATTTGAAATATTATTTTCTTCATCATGCTTTGCAGTTTTATCAATTGACTAAGAGAATGTTTTATTTCCTCCTCAAGTTTTTTCTTAATAGAAGATGATGTAAGTAAAAATATCTCACTTAAAGATGGAAATTAGCCAAAGCCAAGATTTGGAAGGGAATGCTATGAAGAAACAAACTCCAACAGTAATCCACACCACACTGATGATTCCCATTGTGATTTTTGATATTGATTGATTCCCACGCTGCACAAAAAAACAAAGACAAAATGTAAATCATGATTTTAGCTCTTCTACATATAATGTTGGTGTAACTAAAACAATGCATATCAGAGATTGAAATTGTTGAGTCTAGAATGCTTAAGGTGAGCCATTATTCTATAATATCCTTTTGTATTTTTAACTACATTAAATATTTTATTACTAACATACCTCTGATTATTTCACATCTTTTTCGAGAATAAATATGTCAAGGGTTCGAAATTTGCAAAAGATACAGTCTTCTTTAGATTTTATAGTAGAATGAAATAAAATGCTTCATATGTGGTTATAGCGTTGATGGTCGTCGACAATCTTCGTCCTATGTTGGTTCTATTATTAGGAATTGTATTAATTTTATGTTTTATTTTCATAGTTCAAATTTTTTACGTGTTAGACAAGACCAATCAAACTGTCCATTATTTAACTAAATATGTTTTTTATAATCTAAAGTATACGTGGATTGAAGAGATTCTGGATGTCTTATTTTTTTACTTTTGACTTGTTGTCAAACTTTTATTAATGAAATTATATTTGATGTCAAAAGAGAAGAAAAAAAATGCGATGGAAACATAAATTAACTTTATTACCAAATTAAATAGGAAAATGTTTTGTGTACACCCTGTGTAAGTATACACATAGAGATGTAAATAAGATTGATGTGATATATTGATGAAATGATAGAAAGAAATATATAGATACAAAATGAGATGGTGAAAGGATGGACGAAAAAGCGTGGTGTTCAAATATCATGCTACAATTTAATACCGGTGTCAATTTTCTTAAACTTTGTCATAGGTCTTTTTCAACGGTCCTTTTTTTTTTTTAAGGAGCTTGTATATAATGATAAATCCAAACAATATTTTTTGGTAAAAACTTCTATCCAACTATTGATATTGATGTGAAACAATACCTCATAAATTGCAACTTGGAACAAGAACACTAAGGTCAACAAAACAGCATGTGTTGAGAAGGCAACGTCATTTGCAGCTACAGGTATCATCTACAATATAGCAAAGAAATTATGAAACCAAAATATTTATTACTCATTGCTTAAATGTAGATTTAATCATCCACCAATATACTTAAGATATCCTTATTTAAATTAGATAGGGATATCTAATTATGCAAATTTGTGAGTACACATTTCAAAAATTAACATATTAGTGCCCATTCATTTTTTTGAATTTTACATATTGGATCCCTGTATTTTTTCAAATTTTATAAACCTCTCGCGGAAGAGTTTTGTGATCCGTTATGGTCATATTCGACTATGTAGATTAGTTCTACTATTATGCGCAGAGATACTCGTTTCACACAAAAGAAAAACATGCTCTCTTTTTCAACTTATTTTATTTCATTTTACTTTATTTACTATCATTTTTTTCCTCTAAATTTCATTTCTTAACCAAACAAACCAAAACCAAAATAAAAATCTCTTTCCGTGCTACCCTTACTTATTATTGCATCACATTTTTAATTAAAGATATGTGAAATGTATGAAAATATGAGCATTGAACATTATACAGTGAAATGATTTATAAACTCAATGTTTTAATATTTTAGGTTAAATGTAGTGTTTAACTCGCTTCCCCTTAAAATCCAACAATAATAAAAGAGTTGATAGTTCGATGAAGGGTTCAGACATTCTTTCTATTCATTTTCTCTTCTACTAGATATCTAAAACATTTTCTAAATTTTCACTCTAAGTTTCATTTCTTAACCATACAAATGATAAATGCATATAGCCAAGAAGATTCTTTCTATGAAGAAAAAAAAGATTCTTCGGTTTTAAAAGAGTGGGCCACAAGTTATCTAATATATTTATTACCTATCTTTTTCTTTTTTATACTACAATTTCTTAGAATACATGTACTTATTCTTTTCTTTTTCTTATTACATTTTTCGTAAGCGGTAATTGAATAAAATTTTCGTACATAAATTAAAAATATTAGCACTTTCTATGCTCCTATTTTTCATAAACACATAATTACTACTAATAATATACTAGTACATATCATAAAGTATATAATTACAAACTTCTCCTTAGAGACTAAGTCCATATTTAAGTAATATTTGGGAGGCTCCCGTAGATAAAAAATGCATATACACACATAAGATAAAAGGAAAAGGGAAGAGAAAAAAAAAGTGATATGAATAAATGATTAAATACCTGATCAAAGCCATATTTTTGATGATATTGAAACCGAACGTTAGGGCTAAAGTACAAAGAAGCATTGTAGATGAGGTACAAGGTATGTTTGGTGTTGTTCAATATCAAATAGTTGAAGTTCAATCCCACCACACTACAATTTTCAACTTTCCACATAAAAAAATTTGCTTTCAAGAGAAAAACTTAAATAATAAGATAACAAAAAGTGATTATACCTTTTCCTTGAGTAGTTCAAGATAAATTGAGGATAAAAACTACTAGACCAAACCACAAAAGCAATCCATCCAAACACAGTGTATGCTATTTTAAACGTTTCAGAGTTCCATGCTGTCTCCTCCATCTTATGATAATAAATATAAGAAATGAAATATCTTCCAACTTCTATGAGGGAATTTATTATATATATGCAAATAGTTTATGAAAAAAATTTACATTATAAGGCCAAATTTTTAGTTTTTTATTTTATATAATATGGTAAACTTCTTATTTTACTAAACTTTACATTTCATTGGATATTATAGAGAATTTTTTATTTTAGAGGAGCACAAAAATATTTGTTAGAATTAAATTAAAATATTCAAGTAATAAAAGAGAAAAGGATAGACATTGATTGATAACTGCACCGTCAAGTGGTATCTAAATGCAACTTCTTTTTGCATTATTTTTTATATGATCTCATGATGATGAGACACGATAGGGTGACACTATGGACTTGTATATGTGTGACACAATTCAACCAAAAGAAAACTATTTTTTCATACATGAAAATCAAATAACGTTTAATATAGTAACATCATAAATAATAATAGATATATACTACGATGAAATAATGTTCCAAACAAATCCAATAGCCTTGATTACATACCAAAGCAAGCTAGATCAAATTAAAGGAAAACAAAATTAAAAGACATAGTATAAGAAAAACATATTGCATTATCCTTGGCAAACAAATTTAATTTCCTAAGTACTCAAATTACATAGGAAACAACAAATGCAAAAACAAACACAATTTGAAAGACATCAATAGGAACATGGTGGCCAAAAGACTTAGAATGAACATCTTGAATCATCACTCTAACAATCATCTTTTGTCCTTTCTCACAATGCCCTGATGCACCACTGATGAAGTAGAATGTCCCTGAATGATTTAACTTGAACTCAGTGTTTCCATTGTTTGAGAAAAATGTTGGTTGTGTTGCGTTACAATCATCGTAATTTTCCTTGCCAACTTCCATCACTGAATCCTTCTTGTACTTGAAATCTACAAACACAAAAAAAATGACAATTATATGTGCTTTAATATTTTTTAAAGAAAAAAAGGTTCGTGACTGCGATTAAGACGAGACATCAAAATATCTAATGCATGTGACAATAATGAAAGTTGAACCGACCATATTTAACCGTGTCTTTTTTTATAGTATAAATAATAAATAAATTATAGCGGCTACCGTGACTGCAATTTAAAACCTTAAATTATATGGAAGAAAAGAAAGAGAGAGATTTAGGGCATACGAATGGAGTCACCAATTTGAAACCTTTTGTTGGAAGCCCAAATATTGTAGATATCTGTGTCATTAGAAGGTGGAACAACCCAACCTTTTAGGTCACCAACTTCAAATTCAGTTGAAGCTACAATAGAACATTGTAGTGAAGAGAAAAGAGCCAAGAGAAGCACAAGTTGGGTGGTGGAATACAAAGAGAAAGAAGAAGATGCCATTGTTTTAATGTGTGTTATGGGGGTGCAAATAATAATGTGAGTGCAGCAAGAGTTTTGTTTGTGGTTAAAGTTTTGAGGAATAAGGGTTAGTTTAATATATATGTGTTTATAGAGAGTGGGGAAGTTGGTTTTACAAGAGTTGCATGAGAAATGGAGGTAGTGGGTGGTTATAGATTTATAGTTACATGTACAATTGGTCGTATATATTTTTGTGCATTTTATTAGGTAAATTAATTTGACTTAGTCAATAGGGTCTAATCTGCAATTAAATTAACTAAATTGAAAATTTTCATATTGAAAATCTAGAGGGAAAATCAATCAATAGATATATATCATATATACAATAATACAAGTAGCAAAAAGAAGAAATTTGCTACTTACGGATCATGGGCCACGATGGTTTAGTCACATACTCACTTTAATATTTTACAAATTTTTTTGAAAGCTTTAATATTTTACAAATATAATGTTTTAAATTTAATTTGATATTTTTCTAATATTTTTCATGAGTGAAGAGAGAAAAAAAACCAGGTGTGTGCATACCAATATTTTAAAAACAAAATTTAGTCCAACCAGTTAAATTGAGAATCGATGAGTTCTTCGATTGGTTTGATCCTAATTACATTGCATTATGATTGAACTGAGATCGAATTGGGTTAATCTCGTTCAACCTACTTTGATTTTTTTACAATTATGTATTTATTTGTCAACCAAACCAATCGTGATTGAACCGATTAAACTAGTTAAACTAGACATGATATATGATTTTACATGAAAAATTACATAACAAGATGAAGATATCCTTATAATGAAGATTCTGAATCTCTTCCAAGTTCAGATTCTTCATCAGAACCATTACTTTTGTTGACTTTGAATGATTTCATACTAAAAATCCGAGGAAAGGCACTCTTTGATCTTATTATTGTTGAAGTTCCATGTTTATCAGCAAGCTCTTCAGATAATGTTTTCACAAGAACATCGAATCGCCTTTTGTATGTCGGAAACCTTGTGATAAATTTTGTGATACCTTGAAGCCTTCACAGTAATAATTACAAGAGTTATTGAAAATAATTAACAAGTTTAACAAAATTTCACCATTAGTGTAAATTAGTTTTATACCGACATCCAATGAAAATTCACAGCGATATAAACGTACTAATTTGTAACCGTGTTTAAAAAATAACGGTAAAATACTGAAATTTCATTGAATATCAATGTAAAGCTAATTTAGTAACTTGATTTGTTTGTGACATGTACCTTCTAGCCAATGCATCGAGTTCGGCTAGTTTGCGGTCGGATTCGGGAGGAGGACCAAAAGTTAAATTTTTTACCCTATCAAGATCACCATTGAAGAGAACTAATTTGGAAAGGTAGTCCTCTTCTGACACAGAAAGATTTTCAGCTTTGATTTGATCTTTAATGATCAAAAGTGGATTAAGGAACCATTCAAAAAACTTCTCCTTTGGTCTGTTTGTAGTAGTTAGTTCAGTATCATCAGCTGCATTGAGGAAGTAATCAAAAATCACTTATCCAATATTAGAAGTGCTTAATTAAGCTGTTTATCCAAATAGGGCCTAAAGGCAACTAGAACAGCGACAAGTGCTTCACTTACTTATCAATATACCGGGGGAACCGACTTTAATAGAGCGCAAAAGTGCTTGAAGAAGACAATAAGCTGCCAAACCAATACTAATGACTTTACTCTCTTTGCCAAACATGGCTTCTTGGATATCATCATGTGTTATTAGTCCTTGAGAAACCAATGTTTCTCCTATATGAAGACATTCCTTGCACAAGCCATCCAATAACTACACGATTCAAGAGCAACATTTATTTAGTTCACAAATGAACAAAAAAGATAAAACTTGAAAGTCTCACATTTTCTGTAGTCGCAAATTGTGAGTCGTTCAATCTAAATCAGACAACTCATATTTTGACTAAAATCATGTAGCCGAAATGTGAGTTATCCGATTTTAATCAAACAATATCGATGTGCTACTACAGCAAATGCGGGAAAACACAAATGTTTTAAATCGGAATCGGTAAAAAAGTACCTCAAATGGTTTCAACTCAGCTATGTTATTCGTTAGAGAAATTGTACGTGAAATAGTCTTTGTTAAGGACTTAGTTCTCGAGAAGGAATTTGAATGCGACATTGTCCGAGATATTTCAATCTTTTTTCGTCGATATTTAGGCCTATCAAACAGAAGTCAAGAGCATCAGTAAGTGCAAATCTCAAAACAACATGTATTATGAAGGAAAGAAGTGTAAAACCTTGGGAAGCAAGATCCTTCCGGCATGTCAAGAACATCATTACTATATTCATCATAAAGAGACAAAGTTGCGACAATGTACCGAAGGCCAAACAAGAAAGAGGACTCCTGCATTGGTATCTCTCTATATGTCAGTGTTGGTATCGTGTCTGTTATCCGTGTCCATGTCAGTACTTCATATAGCACAACAAAACATGATATAGGAACAATAATATCTTATTTGAGGGCTAACCTGATAGGCAACAACTCCAGCTCGAGCACCGAGAAAGATACTTGCTATTACAGATGCTATAAACGCGCCGACAACAGCCAATGGCCATAGAAGGATAGCAAGGCCTGCAAAAGGTACACATATTGTCTCCAAGAAAGGGCCTTCGCGACCAATTAGGTCACGAAACAAACGATTCCAACCTTTGAAAAGCATGTATGGAACTTTACATAAGGCAACTAATGATATAACCGGCACATCAACTATGATCCCAAGAATTGCTGCTACAACAGCACCAGGAAAATAATGTAGCCTGCATCAAAAAACAGATTAGAAACATCAATAAAATTTCACAGAAAATCAAGGTGTGCTTTCATGATTAGAGACTTAATAATACTATCAAACCTGATTTCGTAATATTTTCCGGTTGGTGGTCCCTCTTGTCTCAGGTCATCCATAACAGAGAAATAAGTATGGAAGCATGCATCTCTTACATCCTTCACAATATCAAAGGTCTTCAAAACAGTGCTCCATGTTCCATCCTATGGAGGCAATGTGAAATCAGATACGACATTTTGACACACAAATTTGATAACAAATTTCAACAACGGTTTAGATGGGCCACGATGGTTCAAATATGTGGTTAATTACGTAATGAATATAACAAGGTGTCGCAACTCATTAATTATCTACTGAACATATTTAGCCACGATTTTAAACGTCATTAACTAGGATTGTCAGTGTTCAAATATACATGATGTCCCTTAACCACGATCTCAGTTAAAATGTACACATGAAAATCGTGGTTAATGAGTTGCGAGGCAAAACCTTTTTATATCTAATAACACGTCTCTATATGAAATAACACGTCTCTATATGAAATATCTTGTACTGAAAAACTTCAGAAAACAAAACATACCATAAAACAGTGGAAAACTTTGTTCTCTTTCTCTCCTTCAATAGCTTCAAAAGTAGCAAATAATGGTGAAAGAAATCCATAAGCTGCACCACCTACAATACTTCCAAGAATTCCCAACACCGGCCATAAAATCAACAGCACTGGTAGTAAAATTGTGCACATCACAATCTTCAGTAATGGTCCTAATTGTTTACATCTGTAGTCAGTTAAGGAAATCAATACGATGAAAAAAGCGCAAATCTAAATAAATTGATCGATTTGTCGAAGCTAAGAAAAGTACCTCACAACACAGTAATATATCCATGTAGTATGTATGCACCAAAGACCAAGTATGATAGCTGAGTTTCCAATTGTCATTATTAAGCATATTAATGGACAGAAAATGATACCTGAAAATAGTTTGAGAGAGAGTAAGTTTGACAATCATGCTCGAAAAACGGCTCTAATGTAAACAGATAAATAAACGCACAAGAACACAACAATTGAATGAGTGATCATAGAACTTGATCAATTGTGTCTACGTCTCTGACAATGAAGTGGATGTTGTAGTATTCCATTATGCAATACATTTGATTAATGAGTACAAGTTGTGTTTAAATACTACGATACAGATTACATACGCTCATTGCACAATAGAGAGTTCCATACAAAGAGAAAAATTGAGCCATATTTTCCATAATATTTCACCTTTAATGTTGCCTAGAAGCCAAAGACTGATGAAATATGGTAGAAAGCATATAAAGCTCCAAAATGAAGCCCAAAAATCCTTAGGAGGTTCCATAAATCACCACCACAAACTCATCATCTTTTCAATTCTAAACTTTAACCATTTTAAACTTCATTCAAAGAAGGTAAAGATTGGAAACTAGCATGCGCCAGATGCTAAATTTTTGAAGAAGCTAAATTAACCTACCCAAATTAGTATCGGGGAGAATCGAACCTGAGACCTTGAGTAGGAGCACACTCTCAGGTCTCAAGCCAATACCAACAGGCCAACCCAAGTGGATTTCCAGATGCTAAATTAATACCAAAAAAATTATTCATTTTGCACCTATTAGCCATAAATGTAGAGAAACAATAAAAGGGCCTAGCCTTAAATTATTTGAAATTCTTTAAAAGAGTACTTTAAGATTGTTTGCATGTATATTTTTGGTAAAAGAATGGTTTAATATATTTTAAAAAAGAATGGAGTGTTACATAATGCTTAGCCAAATCCTCACATATTAATATCTTTTTTCTTCCTTAGGTGCTCATCTTGTGCTTAAAGCAAAGCAAGGGTGAGTTTTATCGTGACTTGTTGTGATGAGATGTCATCTTTTCGGATTTGAAAAAGGAATAAGGACCACTTTGAACGTGAGCTAGATTACCATAACTATATGTGTTACACTAAAACACTCATCTCTTTGGTATGTCTATGAATTTAGAGACTATCGAGGTAATTGAGATTCATTTAAATATTGACAACTTCTTTCAAAAAAATATTGACTACTTCTAATGTAAAATCTTTTTCATAGAAACCGTTCATAAGACAGATTGTTGATCAAATAATTAAGAGAATCAAATATATGTCATTTGTGTCATATCATATCTGTATGTTAATCTCTCTTCAAATACTATGAATTTCACTAGAATTTTGGTTATAACTAAATCAACCCAATAAAATCCAATTAATAAGATGAGAGATAGGTGAAAGATGTCTGATACTTTTTCTTGTTTACAACAAGTTTGGGTGAATTTAACTTCGGGGCTCACCAGAGTCAGGACAGACCTCAATGCTCATAGAGTGCTTTCAAGGTACATACAAATCATTCACCAAAGAGATCCTCATATTAATAACGAAAGTTGAACTCACGACTTTCCAAATGAATCACATCCTTACCAACTCTTGTCATCTAACCAACCTTCATCGGCAAAGTTGTCCACTACTTATATGTGTTGTTCAAATCTTATCATTATGTAAAATTCTCAACACTATTAATCCTGTTACAGAGAGAAGACTATGCAATATCATTCTAATTTTATAGTGATTGTATCTAAATCTCAATCTCAGTGATGTAAATGAGGGAACATAAAACTTTATCTTAGAGCTAAGACGTACAAAATTCAAGAACGATCATAAATTTGTTTGGCATGTATTTTTTATTTATGTCACCAATAATTTTGTTCCCTTTTTATTTAATTTAATAATTTTATGGCATGTTTTTCTGCATAAACTCTACATTTATTAGCAAAAAAATAACTTTTTAAATACATTGAATAATTAGTGTATCTGATCACATTTATAGGTCAAATACATTAATTATTCAATGCATTAAAAAATTGTTTTTTGCTTATAAATATGATCGAAGGAGTACTTTTTTTTTTTAAAAATAAAAAATAAAATAAGTTTGAGAGAGAAGACATATGTCAACGTAAGATTGTTTTCCCCCATATAAATGCATCTCAATGTACATCGGACAAATGGCACCATAAGAAAGTGCTAGTGTCTTTGTCAAAAATAAAAGTGATTGTGAATCATTATCATATTTTTCGTAAATACTTTAGAAATGAGAGTTTATCTAAATAGAGATTTTCTCGTAAACTCATCAGGATAGTTTATGAATTTTTTTATGGATTACATAAAATAAAGTAATAATTTTCAGGAGTAATATATGCATAAATATCTAAAATGATAAACGCTTAATTAAGCTGCTTATCCAAATAAGATAAAGTATATATTTTTGTTTACCATTTGTCATATATTTTATCATTTTTTTATTTTTAAAATTATATGCTTCATGAAATTTATCTGCTGCACTTAATAGTAAACAAATATAAGTGATTGTGTTCTTAAATAAAAAAAAATCTAAGTTATTATGATCATCAACAAAACATGTCAATAGTAACAAAATGAGTTAAGTCTTCAATTAATATATTTTAAAGTGAAATTAAATAATTGCAAGAAACACCAATCAAGGTTCACTCTACCATTGCTAAAAAAAGATAAAGCAAGAAGAAATTCACATAAAAATGAGTCAAAGCATACAATAAGAATTAATCCAAAATAATATGGAAGAATTGAGCCTAAAATTTACCTTTGATGTTGCCTAGGATAAAAAGGCTGATGAAATATGGTAGAAAGCATAACAAGCTCCATATTGAAGACCAAAAATCATGAGGAGGTTCCATTATCACACTCCCACCAAGATGTCTACAAAGACAACAATGTACTAAATAATGCTAAAAACTCAAATTTCACTTCATTATGAATAGCCATAGATGTAGACAAAGAACAAAACGGTCATTCATAATCCCCATTTTCTTCCCTTTTTTTTGGAACTTTTAGAATTGAGGCCTTAAATAATACTAAGATTGTGTGTATATATTTTTGGTAAAAGAATGCTTTATATATATTTTGTGAAAAAATAAATGAAAGAGTATCACATAGTGGTTAACCAAATCCACATATATTATCATATCTTTAATATCTTTTTTCTTTCTTAGGTGCTCATCTTGGGTTTAAAGCAAAGCAAAGTGCGACGTTTATGGTGACTTGTTGTGATGAGGTGCCATCTTTTTGGATTTTGAAAAGGAAAAAGGACCACTTTGAACGTGAGCTAGATTGCAATAAGTATGTGTGTTACACTAAAACACTCTTATATCTTTTTTCCTTTTTTTATATCAATGAAATTGCAGAAACTAATATGATTGCGATTCATTTAAGAGATTCACCTCTTCTGATGTAATTTTTTTTTTCAAAGCAATGACCAAGGATCATACTCTCGACCAAATGATTATGACAGTCAAGTATATATCACAAGAGATATAAGATTGACTTAGTGACGGGGATAAATGAGTTTAGTAGTGAATGGTAAGAATAGTCATTGTTTCGATTTCCGCCTCAACAAATACTAACAAATTATCAATTAATTTTATTTTTTATTTTTGAAGAAAGAAGAACAAATAATATTATTAAATTGATTGTTTAAAAAAAGTGTCACTTGTGTAACTCCATGTTGGTACATTCATCTCTATTTAAATACTTAGAACTTCACTTAAAATTTAGAGAAATAACTATTCAAATCATTCTAATTTTAAATGTTTACATTTAAAAATCTCAGGTATAAACTGATTAACTAATGAATAACATTAAACTTTCTCAAATTATAGCTGAAACATTGAACTTTCTCTTATTATAGCTGAGTGATACAAAATTCATGAATGATCATAAATGTGTTTTGCATGGATTTGATCTATGTCTGTCATGATTTAGTTCCTTTTTTATTTAATAATTTTATGGTATGTTTTTCCTGCATGCAATTATTTTTGAAAAAGAATAAGTTTGAGTGAGATGACACATGTCGACATAAGAAAAAAACACACATGTCTACATAAGATTTTTTTCCCCTTATAAATGAAATCTCAATATACATTCAACAGATGGCACCATAAAAAAGTGCATGTGAATCACTCTTGCTTTTTATATACGTTGTGCATATAAAAAAAAGTAATGATCATTTATTTGTTGCTTGTTTGTGATATGAAATGATTCAAAAGTTTTGTTTGTTTATTTGATTATATAAATATAAATTTATATAATAACACTGTCTTCCAAACATGTCGTAGGAAGCACTGAACCTATAAGATAATCATTATATAAAAGGTCACTTTTTAATAAAAAATGAAGAGGGGAAAATCAAAAGCATGGGGATCACCTTGTTCTTTATTGAGAAATTATTGGGCAACTTTGTATGTATGAGCATGCATGTTTTGGTCCATGCTTATGAAAGTAACTTGAGTTCTTCCACACACAAAAATGAGATCAAGACATTTTGTATGCTATTCCGATTCGACTGGGTATTTGAGGAAGAAAAAAAAATTATAAGAATTAATTGTGTATTTAAAACCCTAGAGTATTTAAAACCCTAGAGTATTTTTCATAAGTTCAACTACTTTGAACATGATATGAAATTCCTAACATGTTTGGAACCGTGGTGGAATGAGGTTAAACGAGCATTTTATTGAGTTGCAATTTTCTAGCTTTTTTTTCACAGTAGAAGTGGATTCAAATGAGTGTTGGTGGTGGGTAGAAGTGATACAGAGGAACTAATGACATAGTTGATGGACGCATGTGAATTATACTTTCACTAGGGTTTTTTTTTTCGACGGTTGAAAAGGATAATTTTTTCGTCTATGTAGGGTTTGAGTTTGAATCTTGAATTCCTCACTTATTCATCTTAAGGGTAAAATTTTAATCACAAAATTACTTAACAAAAAAAGTATAAATGTTTAAAATTTATGTTTTTCTTGTTTTAAAATGTTATTCACGACAATACTAAAAAAAGACAATGCGTAGAAGAATCGTATTGCGGATTCAATGAGATGTACTTACAAGACCATTTAAAATGTACATTATTGATAACATTGTGTGATTTGAAAATTTATATCTTTGGATTTCTCTTTTTCTAAAGAAGTTAATATAGAACATAATTCTCTCCAAAAAAAAAATTATAACCAAAAAGATGATCTCTTTGTCTGGTCTGAAATATAACATAGAACAATGTCTTTTGTAACATGATTACTTAGGCCTAGAGAAAGCACATTAAAACATGAAACAAATCCTTCTATTGTTAAAAACATAAGTTCATAGCACAACATAAGTGCTTCCAATTTTCCTAAATTATTGTAGGTTTGTAGATTGCTGCATTGGATCAACATGCTTCCTTTTCCTCTCACTCGATCATGGTGTGGTTGTTCCTTTTGCAACTAAAACCTGTGAAAGATGCTTTGTTTTACAACTTTGTTACAAAAATGTTTATGTGCCTATTATGAGTCTAATATGAATTGAACGGCACTAATGTGACGAGTAAAAACAAAAAAAATTTAGTCCAAAGAAGCATTTGTTTCTTCATTGTGATATGTCTAGTTCTCTTTGCAACAGGTTCGGTCTTGGATATGCGTTTCTGGTATAGATTATCAAAGCATTCAGCTCATTTTTTCCAATTCACAAATTACTTGGGTAGTTTGAGGGAGCGTCGATCTTTTTTACAGTTACTATGGCTTCTTTGTATTTGACTAGTTTAGAATGAGCGAAATAACATATTATTTAATAATTCCCATAGTTCAACTATAGAACTCATGGAGAAGGTTAAATTTCATTCCTACTGGTGGTTGAGGGCTAATAATGCCACTTTTGTTTATGGTTGTCAGAAGTGGTGGTCGAACCCCTTGACTTGTTTGGGCATCGGCTAATTGCTTGTTTTTATTTTATTTTGACAGCTACGTTGTATTCTTGAGAGCCCTCTTTGGTACGCCTTGTACTAAGGAGGTGTCTCTGTTCATGTGAATATATATTCCATTTTTGTTTCTTAAAAAAAAAAATTCTATTTACTTTTTTATTAAAAAAATGAAAATCCTAAGCATCTTCATCTTATTCAATTCATCCAAATCCAAACAATTAGTCCAGCCAAAATATTGTAGGGAAAAAACTAGACTGATAAAGTAAGAAACACAATCACAATACAAGAATATTATAACGTTGAAAAACTCTAAAATCGAAGAAAACGCCACAAGTGTTGTCTAATGGCAATCACACTCTTTAAACAAATGTATAACATATACTTCACAACAATCTAAAACATATTTAACTTCAAATGTTTGATGTACCTTGCTAGGAATAACTCAGCTCTAGGCTATGTGAGACATTTTTCAACATTTGCCTAATAAAAAATGTGAGACATTTTTAATGCAGCAAATCAGTTTTTGAAATGTCCCTCAACAAAAATAAAAAACATAGTTCATTAAGATGATAGCTTTGCTTGATTTTACTATCATGATTCAGTATTGATTTTTTTTTTTTTTTTTCATTCTTCCTATTAACATGTAGTCTAGATGTCTGACTAGACTATATGCTCATGATTCTAATTATAAATCCTTGTACTTTTCCATTTACCTCTGTCCTTTACTTCAAAAACCCACATGCCAATGCTATATTGCTATGTCCCCGGAACACAAATACTCTAAACACGAATCAAAATATGTACAATACATATACAGAGGGCTTTCATGGTTTATAACTTGGCTTAGGTAGGGGTGGATAATTTGAAGTTAAGTGTCTACTACTTGTTCTTGATCTGTTCAACATTCCCACATTTACCAAATACTTGTGCCTTAATCAATTCATAGTGGCTATAAAGAGAACATAAATTTTTGTGAAGGGACCTATTTTAATTTTTTTTTTGGTATTTTCCTTCAAGTTTCTTTCATTTTTATTCTTTTTGAGAGATTTATTTTTTGATGATGTCTCTTGTACTTTTTCCTTCATATTTCTCTAATTGTGTGAGTTTAGTACTATTTGTACTTTTCTCTTCCGTTTATGAATAAAAATTATTTCTTTGAAATAAAATTAAATTTCCCCACATAAAAAATTATAATAAAGCTTTCTGATTTTTTTTTATTATGTGATTATTAATTTAGTTTTTTAGGGAATGTGATTATTAATGTTGTGGTCAATGTAACTATGTGGGATTCTACGGAAGTGGAGGTTTGGCCATCGGTTAGTCATGAACATATGCTTCAAATTTATGGCAGTTTATTCGGACTAATGAGGAGTTTTACTTGTTTAATATCTATGCTCCTTGTGAACCTCGAGCAAAACAGGAATTATGGGCATCATTGTCAGTTCGATTGCAGTTATTAGGGGGTGAAAAGGTGTATTTCAGCCTCTTTATTGACAATAATGGGTTGATAGACTTGTCGTTATGTGGTTGTCGGTTTACTTGCTATAAGGGGCACGGTACATCAATGAGCAGGTTAGACCGTTTCCTGCTTTCAGAAGAATGGTGTCTGCAATGGCCCAATTGTTTTCAGGTAGCCCTTCTCCGGGGTCTTTATGATCACTGTCTGCTTCAGTTGTCTGTGGATGAGGAAAACTAGGGCCCCCGTCCGACTAAAATGTTGAAATAATGCTGGAAAGATATGTCGGGGTACAAACAGTTTGTGAAAGAAAAATGGTTGTCCTTCCAAGTTGAGGGGTGGGGCGGCTATGTCCTTCGAGAAAAATTAAAATTTGTCAAGTCCGCTTTGAAGGAGTGGCATTCAGCTCATGTTAAAAATATTCCAGGAAAAATTGATGCTTTAAAAATCCGTCCGTCAGAGTTAGATGAGAAAAGGGAGGAAGATGGGTTGTCGGCGATTAGAGGAGTTGAGGGGAGTAACGCATGACATCCACTCTTTGCCTCACGTGAGTACCAACATTAATTAGCAACAGTCTCAGATTCTTTGGTTGAAGGATGGGGATGCTAATTCTAAGTATTTCCATTCGATTCTTTCTAGTCGTCGTAGGCGAAATGCCATCGTTTCGCTGTTGGTAGATGGCACTCTCGTGGAAGGCGTACAACCATACAAAATGCTGTTTTTTTTCTCATTTTAAGGAGCATTTTGCCGCGCAGGATGTTATAAGGCCAGGGGTCGAAAATTTGTTGTTGAAAAACTTGTCTTACGCGGAAGGAAGTGGTCTTATAAAACCATTTTCAGAAGGTGGAGTAAAAGCTGCAGTTTGGGATTGTGATAGTTTTAAAAGCCCCAGTCCGGATGGCGTGAATTTCGGTTTCATCAAGGAATTTTGGGAAGACATTAAAGGTGATGTGATGCGTTTTATCTCAGACTTTCATCGGAATGGCAAATTGACAATAGGTATAAACACTACTTTTATAGCTCTCATACCTAAAGTTGATATAGCCCTTAGAGATTACAGGATTTTCGACCTATTGCATTGGTTGGGTATCTGTATAAAATATTGTCAAAGGTGTTGGCTAATAGGTTGAGAATGATTATTGGTCGGGTTGCATCAAAGACTCAGACAACTTTTGTGAAGGATAGGCAGATTCTTAATGGCATTTTAATTGCAAATGAGGTGGTTGTTGAGGCCAAAAAGTCTAACAAGGAGTTGATGTTTTTTAAAGTTGATTTTGAAAAAGCATATGATTCTGTGGATTGGGGGTATCTGGATGCGGTTATGCATAAAATGGCGTTTCCGGTGTTATGGAGGAAATGGATAAAAGAGTGTGTAAGTACAACAACTGTCTCTATTTTAGTAAATGGAAGTCCAACAGATGAGTTTCCTATGCAAAGGGGGCTGCGTCAAGGGGATCCTCTTTCTCCTTTCCTTTTTCTGTTAATTGCTGAAGGGTTGAATGTCATGATGAAATCGGTGGTGGACAATAATTTGTATACGGGTTACGGGGTTGGTTTGTCAAACTCAGTTGTGGTGTCTCATTTGCAATTCGCGGATGACATGTTGCTTCTAGGTGAAAAGAGTTGGGCCAATGTGCGAGCCTTAAGGGCGATGTTGAATTTGTTTGCGGATATGTTTGGTCTTAAAGTGAATTTCCATAAGACTTTACTGGTTGGTATTAATATTGGGGATTCGTGGTTGACAGAGGCAACATCTATTTTAAACTGTAAAGTGGACAAAATTCCGTTCATGTATCTTGGTTTGTCGATTGGAGGTGATCCTCAGAGGTTAGATTTTTGGGAACATGTGGTGTCTAGCATTAAATCTAGATTGGCGGGGTGGCAAAGCCGCTTTTTATCTTTCGGGGGCCGTTTAGTTATTCTTAAGTTTGTCCTGACCTCGCTTCTTGTTTATGCCCTTTCCTTTTTCAAAGCTCCGTCAGGTATAATTTCTCCCATTGAATCTATTTTTTTAAAAAAAAATAAAAATTGGGGAGGGAGTGTGGATAACAGGAAAATTTTCTGGATTGCTTGGAGCTCTATTTGTTTACAAAAGGAGTATGGAGGGTTGGGGGTGAGGCAGTTGAAGGAAATCCTGGAGTTGGATAAACGGGTTGAGTATAAGCGGATGATCCGTAACTTGGATATAAAACTCTAATAACTCCAGGAGCAGTTGGATTTGTAGAGCAGAACCCCTCACTAGTGTTTGTTTATGCCTGTCATTTGAAATCACTGGTCCTGTCAAGCCATATCTCCTTGTACTCATTCCTTGGAATAAAATCAATCAAATCAAACCATAAATTATAACATTATCCATCAAATTAGTCCTTGAATTATCACAATAAGTATCAAATTGATCCTTATTTTGAGGGGTATAATTGGAAACACAGAAAAAATGACAACTAAAAAGTTAAAACTGCAATTTTTACCATTTCCATCAAATTGATCCTTGTACACGTGGCTGCCTTGTTGACACGTGTACATGACAACACAACATGCAAGAGGGCACATCATCATCACTAACGAAGCTTATGGATGGAGGGACCATTTTGATGGACGTCTGCAAAATTCAAGGACTAAATAGATATTTCGCAAAATTTGGGGACAAATTTGACTGATTTTTGAAAATTCAAGGACGAAGCTGGGGAATTACTCCTTTTTTAACACAAGATTATTGAGAAACTATTGAGCCACTTTGTATGTATGAACATGCATGTTTTGGTCCATGCTTCTAAAAGTAAATCGAATTCTTACACACACAAAAAATGAGATCAAGAGTATTTTTATGCTATCCCGATTTGACTGGGAATTTGATGAAAAATTTATAAGAATTAAGTGTGTATTTAGCCCCCTAGTGGTACTAAAGAGTATTTTTTATAAGTTCAACTAGTTTGAACATGATATGAGATTTCTAACGTGTTTGAATCTGTGATTGAATGAGGTCAGAATGCATTTTTTTTTTGTTATTTTTTTTCTTCTGGTAGAAGTGGATATATATAGAGGAACTATTGACATAGTGGATGGACTTAGGTCAAGTCGACATTTTTCTAGTGCTTTCTCAAAAGAAATTTTATGTATGCCCCTAAATAAAATTGTAATTCCTATTCTACCCTTCATACGCCTTCTCTCTAGCTTGTGTTAGGGTTCTTATTTTTTTCCCTCTCACACTCTCCCTCATTCTCCTTATCTTAACAATTGACCTATTTATAAAAAGACTAATAAACATATATTTTTTAAAAGGCTAATAGGTCTCTGCTTTTCTTGTATGAGACCCTTCAATCATCATCATCCCTCTCCTTCATTTGTGTAGCAAACTATGTGTATATATTTAGAGACACAGAGAAATAAAGAAGAGAGTTTGGAGCAATCAAAAAAAAATTGGAGAAAAATAATCTATCTCACTTCTTGAAAATATATTAATAAACGCCCTCACAATGTATAATAGACTTAAATTTGAAAGAAGATAATTCCCAGCACAAAGGGATGGGAATAAACATTCCCAGCGGTTAACTTTCTCTTTTTTTTTAAAAAAGCCATTAGCCATATTAATCAATAGAGAAATGATATTTGTACAACCAATATGTCTGCCACGTTTGTCTTATATGATAAGGGTGTTTCAATAATTATTTTATTTCTTTAAATAAGTATTGTCAAGGAAAATAAATTATCAACCAAACAAAATTGTTAAACATTCCTTGGAATAAAATTCATGTGTGATAAAAAAAAAAAAAAAAGTTGTCCATGCAGTGTCGGAGTTCGAATCTTGAGTTCCCCGCTTATTCATTTTAAGAGTGAAATTTTAGTCACTAGACTACTTGACAGAAAACGAATAATATTTTAAATGTATGTTTTTCTTGTTTCAAAATGTTTTTAGCGACAATACTAACAATATCATGGTGCGTAGAAGAATAGTATTGCAGATTCATTGAGTTGTACTTAGAAGACTGTTTATTTTTTGTCAAGTAACATAGTTGTTAGAATTCACTTTTTAAAAGTGAATAAATAGGGTGTCCGGAGTTCGAATCTCACCCATGCATATTGTTGTGAATTCGTTGAAAAAATCACACCAATAAATACTTGATGTGTGGAGAAAGGAATAATCAAGCAACTAAGACAAGTGGATCACAGTTATAAACACAAACAAAAGTAGAAAATATTAGGAGAAAAGAAGAGAGAACACAAAAAAATCTGTTTATGGGTCAGATTTGTTCCAATTTTATGGGGGTTACTTTTACTATAAATATAGACATTGTATCATAGTAAACCTTGAGATAGATGTGGCTGAAACAAGAGTTTAGAAAGGCAACAAAAAAACTAGGGTTTGTATAGAGTTTGTCTCTTGGTAACAAACACTAGGTTTTGAGGGTTGATTTACCTTAGGAAACACTATTAGGATTGAGTCTCTTGGTTACGGGAAGAGATTGTGGAACTTTGGCTAGAATTAGGCGGGAGACTTATTCTTGTAACCCATTGATATCTCTTATGTAAAGTTACTCATCATTATAGTGAAACGGATGGCTGCTCTCTCCCCCAGACTAGGTCAATTTCGACCGAACTGGGTAAACGGATTCTTTTGTGTTCTCTCTTCTTTTCTCCTGCTATTTTCTACTTTTGTTTGTGTTTATAACTGTGATCCACTTGTCTTGGTTGCTTGATTATTCCTTTCTCCACACATCAAGTATTTATTGGTGTGATTTTTCATCGAATTCACAACAATTGGCGCTCACCGTGGGACAAGGGTCAAAGAATAATCAAGTACTATGAGTTTGAAGTGGGATATTGAGAAGTTTACCAGAGATAACGATTTTGGGTTACAAAACATAAGTTCATAGCACAACATAAGTGCTTCCAATTTTCCTAAATTATTGTTGGTTTGTAGATTGTTGAGTTCACATTGGTTCCTTTGGCCACTGAAACCTCTGTGATGCATAACTAAATTCATGTCCCACAACAACAAAAAACAAAGTTCATAAAGATGATAGCTTTGCTTGATTTTACTATCATGATTCAGTATTGATTTTTTGTGTTCATTCTTCCTATTACTACGTAATCAAGATGTCTGACTAGACTATATGCACGTGATTCTAATCATAAATCCTTGTATTTTTCCATTTACCTCTATCCTTACTTCAAAAACTCACATGCTAAAGCTATATTGCTATGTCCCCGGAACAAATCTCTAAAAAAAAAGTCTTCGGGACACAAATACTCTAAACACGAATCAAAATACATACAATACACACATAGAGGGCTTTCGTGGGTTATAACTTGGTTTAGGTAAGAGATGGATAATTTGGAGAAGTGGTGTTAGATTGGAGTTAGGTATCTACTACTATTTGTTCTTGATCTATTCAACATTCCCATAGTTATCAAGCTCTTGTGCCTTAATCAATTGACAGTGGCTATAAAGAAAACATAAATTTTAGTGAAGGGACCTA
>Ga0315914_1002120_pt1 | contig 30352 bp, 14 predicted proteins | sample MpolenodulesMG_FD_203920 | JGI IMG/M metagenome (GOLD analysis project Ga0315914, IMG submission 203920) | Medicago polymorpha root nodule microbial communities from Los Angeles, California, United States - elongated nodules | ecosystem: Host-associated > Plants > Roots > Nodule | place: USA...
ACACACATTCTAACACACACTTTTCAACACACTCTCTTTGATTGGTTAAAATTCACATGGGTCCCACCAAATCATGTGGGTCCCATATAAATTTGGTGGATCCCATATGAATTTTAACCAATCAAAGAGAGTGTGTTGAAAAGTGTGTGTTAGAATGTATGTTGCTAGCATTTCTCTTGTTTTATTAGTATATTTATATTTTCTTGATATATTTGAAGACTAAGTATTTAGGGTTTTTTAAAAATAAAAAAAGAAAGTATTTAGGGTTTATAAAAAATGAAAGAGGGAGTATAAAAGTTTCATCAACTTACCATATATGTGACACAAGTAGGTGGCAGATTTGGAAAAGGAGGTGCAAAAGCAGACAGAACTCAGAGTGATGTATAGGAAAAGAATGGAAAGGACACAAGACTACTTACGGTACTGCCTCCAAATAGCACAAGAGAATGGAATCTTGGAACACATTATCCACTCCAAAGGTGAACTCCAACATTCTCCTCTCTCGGCCTACAATGTAACTTCCATTACCAATAGTCCTCGAAACAGTCCTAAGCACCAGCACCACCCCAATCTAGAAGCAATCATTGATCAAGCCAAAATCAATGGATGGTATATCAACCCAACCGAGGTTAGTACTACTCACTCAACATGACACATTTCCATCAATATACTGTCTAAAAGTTCATATTATGTGCTGTAAAATACAAATAAGTATCACAAAATTTCATTTTAAAGTCAAAATGATAATAAACACTTAAGTTTCTCTTTTATTATATTGGCTTAATTGCAGTTTTAGACCCATAACTTTCCCAAAGTTGTAATTTTGACCTCCTAAGAAAAAAACTATAAAACAGCCCCCTAAGTTTTGCAACTGTAGCAGTTTTGGCCCCCCAAGGCAAAAATAAAATAAAATAAAATAACACGTGGCACCTCACTTAGAGTGGCACGTCAGCGTAGACCGAGTCAATATCAGCCTTGGGGGTTAAAACTGCTACAGTTGCAAAACTTAAGGGACTGTTTTGTAGTTTTTTTTCTTAGGGGGCCAAAATCGCAACTTTTGGAAAGTTAGGGGGCTAAAACTGCAATTAAGCCTATTATATTTACTAACAAAGATTCATTTGACTACTAAACTAACTAACATAAGACATGTTTGAAGGTCAAAATGACTACTGAAACTTAAATTTATTTTATAATTTTGATACATTAAAGACAATAGTGACAATGCGTCCGCATTTAAATGATCAAGATAATAACTTACTCATTTGGTTATCTTTTAAAAAAAAACTTGAGCAGATTCAATTGGAAGATAAAATAGGGCAGGGAACAACAGCAGAAATTCATAGGGGAACATGGCGTGGATTTGATGTGGCAGTGAAGTGCATTTCACCTGAATTCTTTCGCACAAATGCAAACGGTGTTGAATTCTTTGCTCAGGAAGTTGAAACTCTCTCAAAGCAACGCCACAGGTTTGTGCTTAATCTAATGGGTGCATGTCTTGACCCTCCTAATCATGCTTGGGTAGTTACTGAGTATCTAAGCACCACACTTAAGGAGTGGCTTTATGGTCCAGGCAAAAGGTACTAGAGATATATATACCTAGATGTTACAATTTCTATTGTACTAACTAACTAACTATATTATTTGATAAAAAGACGCAGAGATAGAATTGTGCCACTTCCTCCTTTCAAAGAAAGACTCACAAGGGCCATAGAGATAGCCCAAGCTATGCAATATCTTCACGAGCAAAAGCCCAAAATCATTCACCGTGACTTGAAACCCAGCAATATTTTCTTGGACTTTAACTTGCATGTTAGAGTGGCTGATTTTGGACATGCTCGTTTCTTAGGGGATGGGGAAATGGCTCTTACTGGAGAAACAGGCAAGTTTAACAATAAATATACATAGATTAAATTGATAAATGATGAAGCATATTGTTCTGACGCTAAGACCATACACTTTTATGTTTTCACATTTTCAGGAACATATGTGTATATGTCACCAGAGGTGATACGATGTGAGCCTTATAATGAAAAATGTGATGTATACAGTTTTGGAGTCATATTGAACGAGATTCTAACAGGAAAACACCCCTACATTGAGACAGAATATGGTCCTGCCAAGGTATCATCATCACATTGATCATGAATTCTTATTCTAATGATTTTTGTCATAAGCAATTCTTGTTGTAATTTCTTGGCTATATCACTAGAAGAAAGTCTTTACTCTTTTTTGTAACATTTTTTTATGACTATCTTGTTAGATTGCTATGGAAGTCGTAGAGGGTAAGCTGCGGCCTACACTTCCGTCAAGGGATGATGGTGAGCATCTTGGAGAATTGATTGACCTTATACGCCTTTGTTGGGATGGAACTCCATCCACTAGACCATCCTTTGATACAATCACTCGTATTCTCAAAAGCTATACCAATAGGGTCCTTCATTAATTTTCAAAACAGTGTATCAGAGTAGAGAAATCAAATAAGCTATACCTATATGAATTAATATTTAATTCTTATGTCATGTGATTTGTTTTAGAGAATTTTACTTGGGATTCACATTATTTAGTAAAATTCATTTGAATTTCAATCAAAACAGTACTACGGGAAAAACACTTATTTGTGACCAACTTCAAAAAGATCTGTGGCTGCAAAACAACATCAAAAATTACTTACAAACAAATCCTTCACAAATATATTGTTAATTTGTGGCGAAAAAACACCCAAATTGGTCCCTTAAGACCAAGAAATTATAATTTTTCTTCAAGAATTTAACCAATTTATAATAAAGAACTAAGGATGTATTTCCTAGCTTTAAGACAAATTGATTCTATTGATTGATTATTGAAAAAGTTTATGCTACGAGGCATCTTTACTGTAACCAATTTTTGTACACATAATCCATCAGATCAATTCTCAAAAAGCCATTATCAAAGAGTCATTCTCAAAGAGTCATTCATAGTAATATAGTATGCCCCATTAGCTTCTTGTCATAGAAGCACCACACAAATCTGGAAATGCAGGTACTGTGTGCCACCAGGCCCACAACAACCAAAATTCCTATCTGTACTCAATGATTCAACAACAATTGCAATTACAAATTAATTGATATCCAATTATGCAATCCAATATCGAATCACAACCATCCATCAATGCACCATCTTTGTCTTACTATATCATTCTCCAATCGAATGTATGGTGGCAAATGGCAATTATCGTACGTTTTGTCGCACTATTATTTTCCTTTTACTCATGATTCATGACATTGAGGCGCATTAATAATTGCACACGTTTACTCGCAGAAATCACTTTGCGCGGTTCAAATTACATAGTCATAACTCATAAGTAATTTGATTGGGTCAATGAAAACAAAAGTTGATTTCCAAATGTCCATACATAGGCATTCACATTCACCGGCATATAAATTGATTTTATTTAAAGGAAATATTAACAAATGTTTTCGTGACTCTAAAAAAAAGTATTGGCAACTCTAAGATTTTTATTGATAAATCTTTTATAAGAAATATATATTTGATTAAGGAGTCTATTGGTTATAATTCATTTGTTAAGATGAATAAGTAGAGTTTTTGAGGTTTAAACTTCAACACATGCATATTATAATGTATTGTACCTATCAACTCAATTATGCTCATGGGAATAAGAATCTATATAATTAATTCATTAGAAATTGAAGTATTTTACATTTGTAAGAAATAATTTCTTCACTTAAAATCTTCAGCAACACTCTTTATCTAAAAGTTTGTTGAATGCAAGCAAATATTTAGATACATTCATGAAAAATTGTTTATGACATCGTTGTTACATTCCAATGACTCTTGCTTCATTGTTTATGTCATGTTTTGTGTATTTATTTGAGTATGTGGTGTCTTTTGGGAATTCGACTTCAATAGATCACAATATGTGAGGATCTTGTCTCTAGATACTGCGAGTAGCGTGTATTCGTTGAATCGACAAGAAGTCCTCACTTGTCTTTTCTAGACTTTTCTTCTTAGAACTTATCCTAATTTGGCCTCATTAAGGATTCTACTTGAGGATCCTATTGTATTGACTTTTTGAAGTCATTAGCGCTGAGTTTTTCCTCGTACCTAATGTATATTTTCATGAGGTGGAGAAACTCTTTAAGTGATCTAGGTTCTTCGACTCCAATAGCTTAGAGAAAATCAATCCCTAGTTAGAGCCCCCTTTCTAGTCGGTATAACTTCATTTTTTTCGTTCGCCTTTCAGACACGGACAACTTCTTTGTTGAACCTTTCGATTTAGTCTTAAAGAGACTATCTCTTTCCTTAGAAGATGGCTTCCAAGGTGGCAACCGTATTTGGGGTGATGCACTCCCTTATCATGCTTTTGTACCATGACATGGTTCCTTTCTGCAACGTCGTGGCGAAGAGCCTACATTTGACCACTCCTTGGATGTTACGAACTTACGATAGTCGAGGAGGGCAACAATATTTTCGATGTGTTTGTCTGGATCTGTGGTTCAATCGTTAGGATCCATCTGCAGTGGCTTCTCCAAACTTGTTTAAATATATGCTTCGTGGATTCTCCTTATGAAGGGGACCTCTTGGGACCTGCTCATCCTCCTCACAAGATAAGGATCCGAAACGACACGGTTCTCCTTTCGTTTGGTGCCTTGGCCTAGGATCCTTCTTGGTTTTTAAACCCGAGAATGTCGTAGTGACCGAACCTTTCCCCTTCCGCTTGTTGGTATTCCATTCGACGAAAGAGGGTGTTATGCTCTTTAATCACCTTGTTATGGTTATGCAAGGTCTGAATGATGTTGTTGTGCATTTTTTTCATTCTTGAAACGGTGGCTAGAACAGCTGTAGGAGTTGGGGGCATAAACATGCATTTCACGTGCTGGCGCGACTACTGGCATAGGTTGAGGCTTGATCTTCATTCTTGGTGTCTCGACTAGTGATGAGGAGGCAGTTTCACACTCTCTAATTTTGTTAGTTTTTTCTTTTGAAAAGAAAAGGATGGGGAATAACTAGTTTCTCAAAAATGACGCTAGTGATCTTACCTGATCAGAAGAACAATGTTTTGTGAGAAGCTTGTAGTAGGGATGACATGGGGTGCTTGCAGAAGACACTTCAACGTTCAAGTTAGTATTTCATTCAGAAGTTTAATGATTAAGGAGAGATAAATCGTACCTTGGAGCACACAAGATCGGCAAAGGTACATGCATAGCCTAGATCGAGACTTTAGAACCCGGTCTCATTTTCATAATTAGTTCTTAGCTCCCAACAGGTTTGTCGTGACAGGTTTAAAGAAATCTGCAAAAAATAAAATAGCAATGTAAACAGGTTAATAGAAGGAAGACATGTTTCTTCACGCCAAATGAGTGTAGAAACACTTTAGCAATCCTTATTTGATGATCTGAGACTACATTTTTTCAAAAATAATAATAATTGAAACTTTGATAGAAATGGATGGATTAGGTAGGTGGGTGTGATGAAGAAGTGTACGACAAATGACCTGGTGTAGGTAAAGGTACAAAGGGATCAGCTCATACGCCTGATCGCAAGCAAAGGAGGCGTAACTTCCAATCGCAAACTAACGGAAAATAGGATCTAATGCGGGTATTTTTGGCTATTTAAGGTGCATGTGAGCAATTAGAGGTGCTTATAGAGCAATTCTCAAATTAGCTTTACATTTTCTCAAAAATCTCTAAAAAAAAAAAGAGTAAACCCTCGTTTGGGTCCTTGAAAATGTCACTTGCTATCACACATGTCCCTAGATCAATATAATTTATTAAAAACTCCCTCGATGTTAGTTCTGTTGGTCAAATTAGTCTAAAACGTTAACTTGGTGTTAACTATGATGATGTGTCCTTATTTTTGCCACGTCAGATGCTTACTGTTTGACCACATAAGCGAGGGACCAAAATGAAAGCAACAACTCTTTCATCTTCTAGAAAAAGATGAGAAAACTTCAATCCTCATCTTCCTCCTCTTCCCTCTTCAAACCTCCATCAAGCATCAACAAATCCAACAAAATCCCAAATTTTAGATCCATACACTCAAAATTGGTAGTTTATATTTCTTTCCTTTTCAAAACCATCAATTAATTAATCCAAAACTAAAACATATAATAATCAAAATCCAAAAGTTCCAGATGCAAAAAACTCTACAAAATCCCAGTTCTAACAATATCACCTAATCCATGCTAAAAACCTACTAAAATTCTCCAACATTGAAATGATGACACAACTAGAGCAACAACAACAAATTTCTAAATAAATTTTCATCAACAGTAGCAACAACAAAGATTTAAACTTCATCTACACCAAGAATCTCAACAACAACAACAAATTTCTAATTAAATTTTCTTCTTTATTAAATAACCCCAATTTTTGGGGTGAGAATCTACAACAGATTTAGGATTGATACAAATTATTGGTGGATGGAGCCTTATGGATTTAGATGAGCATGGTGTGGGTGATGAAGGGGGATGAATGGGGAAGGGTAAAATGAAGAAATAATAGACAGAAATCGATCTCTAGATCATGCTCCTGATTGGCATTATACTCCAAGAACTAGAAGGTGATTTGCTGTTGCCCATGGTGTTTCTGTGCATCACCCCACCCCCACCATATTCATACTAAATTCAATTTGGGTATTAACTTTGAAAATGAGAGAGAAGAAATTGGGGACGAAAACGGGGTTTATGGTTTGAAATTAAGATTGCAGATTGTTTGTTTGATGAAGGAGTGAAGAAGAGAAGTGAGAATAAAAGAGGGACACAAATGACCATTGCAATGTTTGTTATCATATGCAATTAAGTCTCTTCGAGCTTGGAAGGCCAACAATGCAGTTGAAGTGGCAAGTCAAATGGACACATCAGCACCGTTAACACCAAGTTAACGTTTTGGATGCATTTAACTAACAAAATATACATTGGGGGAGTTTTTGATTCATTAAATTGATTCAGGGACTAGTCTAATAGCGAGTGACACTTTCAAAGACTCAAATGAAGGTTTACTCCTAAAAAAAATATCTTGATTGTTTAAAACAAAATCATTTTTTAAGTCAAAACAAACACACTTGGAGTTCCATGATAACCGGATCATTGGACATGTTGGAAAAGTATAATTATGTATAATTATTTTTTAAAATGAATTTCTAAGTAAGTTTTTCATTATCATCATTGTTATTATTTTTGTCAAAAGAAAAGTAAGTTATTTTTTTATAATAATTTTCTAAATATGTTGTTCAGAGCATCTTTACCTACTCTTTTAATACGTAGTACAGTAAAATATCAGTTGGGTTAGGTGAAATTTTAAACAATGCTTTCATAACAAGTTTATAACCATTTTCAGACCCTACTTTGCCCTCCTATGTGGTTTTTCTTAACACTATCCTTTTCTTTTTACTGATTCATCACACTATCTTATTTTGCACTATCTTAACAACCTTACTTTCATACTATTACAAAAAAATTAAGTCTTACATTATTTCCTTTAATTGCATATCTTTATCATCTTTCTTTAATACTAAAATTCTAAGTAAGTTGGTGGTTAAGTTTAGTTGAACTAACAATATCGAAATTATTATAATGAATATTTTTATCGGATTTAAACCTAAAACTTCACGATTATGTATAAATTTCGGTGGTGCATCTCACTTTATCTACATAATCAATATAAAAAAAAATCTAAGTCAGCTTGTTGTAAGAACAGAGAGAGAAAAAAACTAAGTCGGCTAATTAGATGAAATTTTAAACAATGATTATTGGATTTTCAGACCCTACATTGCTCTGTTTGTGGTTTTTCAGACCCCTCACTTATTGTCTTTTGATTTAGATTTGGATTTGGCTTCTTAGTAGTACAAGAATATCAATTACTTCTTCCGACTTATAATAATTTTCACATTTACAAAATAAAATGCTAACGACTTTTATTTGCTTTCTTAACTAATATTCCAAGACATTCATTAGCATTTTCTTAAATTTAAATTGAGAAGAATTATATATGAAATCAATAATTTTTTAAGATATTTTTTTGGTCCTGATGAAATTAAAGTTTTGTTTCTTATAAAAAAGAGCCAAAGGAGTACTAACTTAAAATTTAGTAATCAATATTATTTTGAAAATTGTATTTATGTTGAGACATTTTTTTTCTTCAGATGTGATAGTTATAATGATGGGAAATAGTATCATTTAACCAATATCATTTTCTTAAAAAGAAAGTAGGCTGCAATCCCAGTTTAACAACTTAATTGATATAAATATCGTACTTAAGAGAAGCTAATCCATTGTCATTAACACTTCAAGTTCTGATTTTCTGCTCTAACTAAGATTTGGCTTACAATTAATCTGCCTGTCCCTGAAACATCAGGGTTCTTTGTTGACCAAGCCACTTTATATGTATATGTTATGTAAGTACTGCTACCTTTTTAATACTTTCAATCTAAATGATCATATTAATCAAAAGGGTCACTAGATTCCTAGTCCAAAGTTTCCTTTCTTTTTGATCCAAAAAAATAAATATTCCTAGTCCAAACTGAACTTCTTCATACATACATGCGTTTCAACCTTTTCCAGCGAACTTTTTGGAGACAGAACTAGTTTCATGTTCTTGTATTTATTTATAATAATAGTACTATACTAATACTATATCTAACTTGCTCCATTGTATTTATTTATTTAATTTCATTTCTAGTAATAATTGTTCAACACTACTTACTGGTTTGATTGATGACCAAGTTATGGAGTTTACTGATTTCTACAAGTTTCTATTTTTGTAATATGCTTAGGTTAATGAATGCATGGTAATAAGCATCAAGGTGGTGAAGTAAACATGATGGATAAGAAAAGAGAAGTGGTAGTGGCAATTTCAAATGTGGGTGAACTAGAGAGCCATGACCAAGATCATGATCATGGTTTGAAAGTGTTTGAATCTTATGAAAAAGAGCTTGCTTCAAACTCACCACCTTTAAACTGTGCTTCTCCTGAGATAAGGTTCACCCCAAGCTCAAATACACCCCCGCAAGTTCCTGCTACAAATGAAAACCTTACCACGAGAAAAACTCTCCGAAGATCAGTGTATTCTAAGCCCAAATCAAGGTTTGTAGAACAATCTTACCCTATTGATGAGACCCTTTTAGAAGAGAATGTTACTTGGTCAAATTCGCAAGAACAATCAGATGTTACTTCACCTTATAGGAACTCTTATTCACCTAGAACACCTTTAATGGCATCTCCAGGTTCTTCTTCTGGTGAGGATCCTGACGAAATCATTTATAGGAAAGTTGAATTTAGTAAAGCCCAGCATAAGAGACTAGCGACTAAGGTTTTGATCGAATTGTTCATGTTTGTGTGTGTCGTGGGTATCTTATTGGCTAGCTTAACAGTTGAGGAACTGAGAAGGATACATATTTGGAGTTTAGGGCTTTGGAGGTGGTGTATGCTTGTGATGGTGACATTTTTTGGCTTGTTAGTTACCAAATGGTTCATGCACATTGTCGTTTTCTTGATTGAAATGAACTTTTTGTTGAAGAAAAAGGTGCTTTATTTTGTCCATGGGTTGAAGCAATGTGTCCAGGTTTTCATTTGGATCAGTTTGGTTCTCCTTACATGGGTACTTTTTATCAATCACGAGGTCCAGCGATCTAAATTAGCCGCAAGGTTTTTGAATGATGTAACATGGACTCTTGTTTCCCTTCTCATTGGAGCATTTTTGTGGGTTATAAAGACATTGTTGCTATCGATTTTGGCATCAAATTTCCATGTCAAATCTTTCTTTGATCGAATTCAAGAATCGATCTTTCATCAATATGTTCTGCAGATGCTGTCCGGGCCTCCACTAATGGAAGAGGCTGAGAAAATCGGCAGATCTCAAAGTATTGGCCGTTTTAGTTTCGGGAGTAAAACTGTTAAAGGTTGCACAAAGAAAGAGGTTATTGATATGGCACAGCTTCACAACATGAAGCAAGAGAAAGTCTCCGCGTGGACCATGAAGATTTTGGTAGATGCAGTGATGAATTCAAGGCTGTCCACAATCTCTAATTCACTTGATGAAAGTTTTTATGATGTAAAAAATGAACGAACTGGTAAAGAAATTACTAATGAGATGGAAGCAACTGCTGCTGCCTATTATGTTTTCAAGAATGTTGCTGCTTCCCCCTGTTGCAAGTAAGAATATAGTATGCATTATTTTTTTGGGGTAGTTAGAATATAGTATGCATTATTACTTGTAGAGTTATTGTTGCTTTTAAGGGCCTATTAGTATTTAGATTGACTTATTTGAGTTTATTTACTAGTATAAACATTTGTGAGATGGACTGGGAGAGGAAATGGAAACAACTTATGATATGTCCATAAGCTTTCCAAGGTAGCTAATGAAAACAACTTATGGCTTAAATGAAAACAATTTGACTTTATACATAATCACTCGTATGATAAACGCTTAACTAATTTGTATATCCAATTTGGGCCTAAATGTATATGCCCTTCTCCTTGTTTTGATATACCACACTTGTTGTTGCTAAAAAGTGCTCTCTTTATGAATAGGGACATTGATGAGAATGAACTCCGTAGATTCATGATTAAGGAAGAAGTTCCTTTTGTATTTCCCCTGTTGGCCCAGGCAGATACAGGGCTAATTACCAAAAAATCTTTAGCAGATTGGGTGGTAAGGTTTATATGTTTGTTGAAAAGTTATCATCATCACAATGAAGGATTGAAATCCTGTTTCGACTATAATGTTTGTGTTTTTCAGTTAAAGGTTTATCAAGAACGTAAAGCACTGGCGCATGCCTTATGCGACACGAAAACAGCTGTTAAACAATTAAACAAGCTTGTGACAGGGGTCTTAGTAGTGGTGAGCATAGTAGTGTGGCTTCTTCTAATGGAAATTGCAACAACAAAAGTACTTGTATTCCTCTCATCACAGCTAGTACTAGCAGGGTTCATGTTTGGAAACACATGCAAGAATATATTTGAAGCCATCATCTTCGTGTTTGTAATGCATCCATTCGATGTTGGCGATCGATGTGTTGTAGATGGTGTTGAGGTAACTTATAGCAGCCAAATTTATTTTTATTGTTTTGAGATTCGCATATTAATGCATCGAATTATCTGGCAGCTATTGGTTGAAGAAATGAATATATTGACAACAGTATTCTTGAAGCTTAATAATGAAAAGGTGTATTATCCAAACTCTGTCCTCGCCACTAAACCAATTAGCAATTATTACAGAAGCCCAAATATGGTTGAAAGTATAGAGTTCTCGGTTGATTTTACGACACCAGCAGAGAAAATTGGAGCACTGAAAGAAAAAATAACGAGGTAAGCTACTGAAAAGTGCTATCACAAATTTGGAACAACTCTTATTGCTTTAATCTTAAGATTTCTATGTATTTCTTTGTTGTAATGTTTTGTTTAAAAAAAAATAGGTACTCGGAGAGGAATCCACAATATTGGCATCCTAATTTCAGCTTGGTAGTAATAGAGATTGAAAATGTAAATAAGATTAAGATGGGTCTTTATGTTACTCACACAATGAACTTTCAAGAGTTTGGGGAGAAGGTGAATCGGAAAAGTGAACTAGTGATGGAAGTTAAAAGAATATTTGAAGAGCTCAATATCAGATACAGCCTTCTTCCACAAGGTGTTCATCTCAGACACATAGAACCTGATACAAGTTCTCTCAAATGATGATTCATAGTCACTACTAAGCAACTGCATCATATGTGCTCCTTTTGCTTCTTTGGTCTGCCAAATACCATCACTTCTTTTTGTTTGGTTTGTCAATTCATGAGTTATGAGTGTTGAGACTGGTTCAATATATAAAGAGTGAAAATAAAGGCTTTAATAGAGAGTGTTAGCAATACTTATACATCTATGATTACTAAATTATGTATTCAAAAGACTTTTTAAGTCTTATGTACCAACGTTGTATGTAAAATTTCGTCCTAAGGTTGAACTTCTTCCCTTGAGTCTGTTTATAAATTGATTGGCTCAGCATTACTCCTGATGTTTGTTGTATGTGGGGTTTTGTTCCTTTTATCTCTATCGTTAGTAATATACACGTACATACGCACTTTTTGGAGGTTGCATTGATAAATGATAAAATAAGTTGTTCTGAGGTTAAGACCTTGTGTTTTTATATTTTCACATTTTCAGAAACATTCATGTTTATGTCACCAAAGGTGATACCATGTGAGCCTTATAATAAAAGGTATATCAATCAATACAATAGGGTCATCACTTTTAAAAACAGTGTATTAGATCTACTAAGAAAAAAAAATCAATGTAGTAGAGAAGAGAATTCAAATAAACCATTTATTTACTTCAAGAACAAATGCATTTTTAAAAGAAATCGGAATGCCGGCTTGCTTGGGAGATAAGATGAGAATGGGACAAAGAATGAAGAAAATTAATGATACAAGTTTCTGGAGGCTGCACATCACCGAAGAGGATGAAGAAATCACAGGGCACGTTTCTGGTCCCTGCGCGTCGCACAGGGTCATTAAACTGGAGCTACACATCACTTTGAATTGCAGAATTTCACTTTTCTATATAAAGGAACACATATTTCAGTATCAGGGGTCTAATTTCTGCACTGTAGAGCTGAGGAACACGGTTTCTACTAGATCCAAACTGAAGATTCACCTTGGAAACAAGTAGATGGACTTCTTTATAACTACTTGAACCTTGAACCTTGGAAACTGAAGATTCACCTTAGTATTATTCAGTTATCTTTGTTCTTAATGTTTTTTTGTGTGTTGGAAAATACATGATCTGATTTCAAGTGTCAAATGACGCTTGAAACTAAACATAAGATAATTGTTAACACGATATTAGTTTTATAAATATCGTATTACCCTATTTATGAATATAAAAATTTAACGTTTGATCAAACATTCATGAACTCACCTAAAACATTAGGGTTTTGTAATCAAAGAAGAGGTTTCCGAGCCAAGACATTAGTTATAACCATTTTGTTAAATAATTGTAATTCTAAACGAACAATTGTAGTAATCGGCTACGATTATCAAATGGCGAATAAGAAGGATTCGAAAATGACCTAATCATCTTTTAATAACTTATTTTCGATCAATTCAATTGATTTTCTATTGAATCAATATATGTCAATCATATCCCTTTGGTTTTACATCTTCAATACAATAGAATTGTTGAGTCAAAATGGAAACAATCCATCTGGTTATGAACTTTGATTTTATAACATGATATCAATTTAATACACTTACTAAATTATCCATCAATGAGATCAATTACATGGATCAAACAACGACATAATGCTCTATCATATATCATATTCAAAAACTTCTTAAGGTATATATGTTCACATGAATGCAGTGTCAACAACATAAACCTCAACAACCATCGGTTGGTTCTCCCAAGAGGCGGGGTCATGAATCTATAGGAGCAACATGTACATGTAGAGAAAGTCTTAGTTGGTCATAGACACAAATAAAATATACTTAAGCGCACACACAGAGAGAAAAAATTAAAGATAAAAGTAAAAAAAGTGTGATAATTTTTTTTCTTTCATTTCTGTGTATACCCAAATATTTTTAATTTGGGGTTGTGACTATCTAAGAGTTGCCCGCACTCGTAATCATGTTATAAAGAGATATATACCATACGTTGGGCTCATGGATGCTCCAACTATGTGAATTCTGCTCTTCTCCCAGCATAAAACACTCGCGCCCAACTATTTTGCCGAAAATACCCATGCGTTAGTTAAGTCATGCTACGTGACTTAACTAACGCACCTTATAAGTTCAGCGTGACTTAAGTCACGCACCACTGGCCTGTGCGCGAGTTAACTCACGCGGGTTGGCCGGTGTTTAGAACTCAAGAACACAAGTTTTTTTTGACTTTGGTCAGCTTTTCAACATTCAATCTACACGTTTTTTTTACACCATTTACACTTTTTTTTACCACATTTATGGTCTTTATAACTTATACTACCATTCTCACCTATAAATACCCCTCCATACTTTCCTATTTTCTCACACCATATCACTTTCTCTCCCTCCTCACTCTCTCCCTCTATTTCTCTTTTTTTTTTCAATAGTCTCTAATCTCTTTTTACTCCTTTGAGGTATAAAGTGGTCGATTTTGAGGTAAATAGTGGCTAGCCGGCTTGGGAAAAAAGTGATCAACCCTTGGGATAAAATTAAATTTTCTTCTTTTTACCCTAAAAACTTTTTACCGTGGGTAAAAAGAATTTTCTTGGGGTATAAAAAGAACCAAATTTAGATTTAGTCCAAGGGTTGATTATGTCTTTTCCCCAAGAAGGTTGGTCACTATTTACCCCATGATCGATCACTTTTTACCCCAAGAGGGTAAAAGGAAAATAAGTAGATTTAGTTTTTTTCGAATACCTGTATCAATTAATGTATGAATTCTATTAATAAAATGAGATTTCTTTTTATTTTAATGAATAAATTCGACTAAATATTTATTTTAAGTGAATAAATAAATTAGAATAAAGTAAATAAATAATTTAAAATAACGTAAATAAATTAATTAGAATAAAGTAAATAAATAGTTTAGAACAACGTAAATAAATAATTTAGAACAACGTGAACAAATAAATTAGAATAAACTAAATAAAATAATTTGAATATAGTAAATAAATTAAAAAAAATGAGCTAAGTCACTGTGCGTGACTTAACTCACGTTACATGACTTAACTTGCGCAAAGTTTTACACTTGCGTTAGTTAACTAACGCATGGGTAGTTTAGGTATTTCAGCTGGACGCGAGCGAAACTTGCTGGGTAAAGAGCAAAAATTCAACTATGTGTGTTGTTGTCTATGAAGTGTGGATCTTTTTCAACACTCTTTTTAATACGACCATTTTATGTAAGACTTTTTTTTTAAGGAATGTAAGACTATTTTTAAAATATGAAACATACATTAATTTCATTTATAAGAAATTGAATAATAAAAAAATGTTAAAAAAGAGTGTTCATACCGTTACTCGTGTCAACCTAATCCCCATCGATGTCCCTTTCCATTTTCATACATTGAAGTTCATATGGAGAGTGAACTTGTGGGGGAAGTGAAACTCTAACTTCATGACACAACCCCATAATCAATCCCATAAATGCCAAAAGTCTGAGTCTTCACGATAACAATTTTCGTTCTATATTCTTATAAAAGAATTTGTCAACTTTTTGTTCCAATTTTTTTTTATCAATAAATACATTTGATCATCATATTCCCAAATTCCATCGTAGTCTAGTTTGCATAGCTCAAAAAAAAAATATCAATATAAAGTTTTTAAGGCCTTGGGGTTTAGTTTAGTTTTCTTCTTAAAACCACATTCAAGCAATTGCTTTTAAGGGTGCGTTTGATTTGTTAAAAGATACGTATTAGATAGAATAACACAAGACGAAACAAAATATCGAAAGGTAGAACAACACTAAGCAAACTTGTATGGTATTGAATATTTTTTTGTCCTTTAATCGACAAAAAACTATTTTGGTTTTTTAGACAATATGGTTTTGGGACAAAAATCTATGTTGTGTTTTAAGAGACAATCAGTTTTTGTTGTCTAGTAAGTATAACTGAAATTTTGAAGAAAAAGAAAAGTATAACTGAAATTCTCTTAGTTAGTATAACTGAATTTGGCATCCAATTATTTAATGTCATATTATGTTTTTATTTTAAAATAAATTGATATTTTGAATTAATTTTGCATATAGATTTCATCTAACTAACAAAACTCTAGGGTATCAAACTAGTTTTAATTTTTTTTATTGATGTTTTTATGTTTATATCAAAGACAAAAAAGCGAAAAAACATTATTTTATTTCAAATTTTTCCTTGTACTAAATTAGTTTAATATAGACCAAACTCACTTGATCAATGGGAACTTTGTTCTTAATAAATAACAATTTTAACAAGTCCTCATTGTGACCGAATCCAATTAACTTGTGGATATGGTTTACCAAAATGCTTGTCTAGTAAGATTACCATATTTCCCCGCAAATTACAATGGCACATGATTAATCTTTTATTTTGATCAAGCCTTCCCTTCTTAGTAGTCAATAATTACGCACAATTATTCCCACACAAGCCCACTTACTTGTCATGATATAATGAATGTCGATTGTGTGACACTAACTTTAAACTACTTAAGAATTTATCTTTATAATTTTCATTAAAAATAACATTACCTGCAAAATTTAAAAAGACATTGATTTTAAGACATTAATTTTCATTAATAATTTAGAGTTGGATCAGTGAAAGTAAAACCAGGTATGATGCACACTATTATTAATATATCCATTGCTTATATAGATTTTCACTTGCTTTATATCAAATGTACACTAACTAGTTGCTACCTCCACTTCAAGTGTCAATTATATATCGACTTATCGTTTATAATCGTGGTAATAGCACAAATAACAAAATATTTTTCCAAATGGCGCACTTTGGCTAGGTTGGAGTATTGTGGTGCTTGATGCCTATCTGCAATGCGCATGCAATAATTCCACCATAACATTTTTTAAATTTTAATTTTATATGCTTAAAAAATATATATGTTAATATTGATGAAAAAAATTACAAAATCAAACGGGGCTAAGGAGGGAGAGGAAATGATGACTTTGAAGGGTGGAAAATTTATAGAAAAATGAAGGAATTTTTCGCATTTTCTGAAAGAACAATTTTTTAGACAATAATAAACAAATGTTTATGATTAATATATTTGTTTATTTTAAGAATATTATAACATATAATGAATTTAAAAAATTCATATAAACCTTCAAAATTCTCCTCTAATATAATTTTTGAGTTCCCCAAATGAGAGAGATTTTATAACATGAATAAGAAATTAACTTCCAAAACCCCTTACTTTCAATGTTTTCTATTTCTTCCACTATTTTCTTATCTTTTCCAAAATCCTCCCACTCCTTCCCTCCAAACTCCCAAACAAAGCCTTAATGACAAATATTTGTGGTTAGATATTAAATTCAATTTTTTTTTCATTTGAGTTTGAACTCAAAATCACTAATTCCTTATATCTTAACCCAAACCAATTAGCTACCCAAACTCCCCAAAATCTTATTGATTGTATCTAATCAAAATAATTAATGGATAAAATGAGGTTAATTGGCTAGTAAATTTTCCCAATAGTTAGCTTCTCTATAAACACACGAATAGTATTGTCGTGAAAAAAACATGAATATCATGTGTTCTTTGAGCTATGCTATTTGTTACGGACACAACATACTATGGGCAAATTGATAAGAATAAAAGTGGAATTTCACGGAATACATGGATTATGATTATTGTTATTCTTGCATTTCTTGGCTTTACGTTTCCTAACAACTAGAATTACCCGTGTTCTTGATGCATAGTTCAAAACCTTAATGCATTTTTTTTTACAATATAATTGTTACAGAAAAAAACTATGTTGCTTTTATCACCAAATAATTTTTTGGTTAAAACAAGATAATTAACAAATTGTCGAACTAAACATCATACTTAATAACAAATCTTCAACATAAAACAAACCCTAAAATAAATTTAAAAGGATAAAAAAATGTCCATAAAAAGAAAGAAAAACATGTTAAGCGGGACAACCCGTCCCATTTTATTAACGAGTTAAGTGAGGCGAGCCAACTATAAAAAAACAAGTTTAAAACTTCGACTCAACCCACAAAAAATAACAGGCTAAATGAACCGATCTAACGGATTGGACCAGTTTTTCCACCTTACCTAGAGCTGAGCTCAATTTGAATAACAAGAACCAACGAAACGACGCTGTTGTAAAAACTTTAACAAATCTACCATTAAAATTTTGTTTAATTGCTTTTTTTTTAGAGGATTGTTTAATTTTGTTTATCTTTTCCCTAATTTTAAAAAAAAATTAAAAAATTGTTCATAAGGTGTTAGCTCAGTGATGACTTTGTAATCTCGGACAAGACAATTATAACACAATCATAAATGTTACTATTATTAATAATAATTTTTTCTAGTCCAGTTTTATATTTATTTAAAGTTTTTTCAATTTACAATAACCAATATGATAAAATGTGATTAAACTCAAGTGTAAAATTTGTTTTCGCTGAGTGATAACATTTTAGTGGTTTATGATATAACTTTGCGATACATATCTTACCATAAATCATATAACCCAATGCTGACACAATAAAGCACCACTTACCTTATTATTTACTTTAATTAGTCCAATGGCTTTTTATATAAATGTGTGAGGGCGGGAGGTAACAAGTATACTCATCTTCATCAAAGCTAGCTAAGTTCAATTTGAGAGAATACTAATCATGAAAGGAAATCCAAGTTTATTGCTATTATTTGCATTTCACTTCCTTTTTCTTGGAGAGTCAATATCATCCTCAACTACTCAATTGGGAAATAACAATCAAGTTTATATTGTATACATGGGAGCCGCGAATTCAACAAATGGTTCCATTCGCAAAGATCATGCCCATGTTTTAAACAGTGTGTTAAGAAGGTAATTATATATATCATGATATTCAATTAGCTAGTGTTTTTAAATGAGATTAATTATTGATGATGTGAATTGTTTAGGAATGAAAAAGCTCTAGTACACAACTATAAACATGGATTCTCAGGCTTTGCAGCTCGTTTATCGAAAAATGAAGCAACCTCAATTGCTCAACAACCTGGAGTTGTATCTGTGTTTCAAGATCCCATTCTGAAGCTTCACACAACTCATTCTTGGGATTTCCTCAAGTTACAAACTCATGTCAAAATTGACAGCACGCTCTCCAATTCTTCTTCATCGTCGGACATCGTAATCGGCATGTTAGACTCAGGTTTGTTATTTTTTAGGTATTGATATAGAAGGAGTACATATATATGCATGTAATGTTGGTGAAATAAAAATTAAATGATATCCAAAGCTGTTTTTTCATTTTAATAATTGATTATTCAGGTATATGGCCAGAGGCGACAAGTTTTTCGGATAATGGAATGGATCCTATTCCACCTGGTTGGAAAGGCACCTGCATGACATCAAATGACTTCAACTCATCTAATTGTAATAGGTAGATAGAAAAGCTCCAACCAAACAAAGATCCAACACTTAACTGATTGAGCTTAATAAATTAAGGCCCTCTTAATTTCACTGAGAATCTCAGTATTAAAAAAATGTTCCAATATATATGCAAATTTAATTCATACCAATTAAATTGATTTTATATTTTTATTTTCAGGTCCAAACTGTACTAAACTAAACAAATTTGGCTTTATTAATTCGGGTATCGTTTAATCGATCATTTGGGACTTGTGTTTTGGTTTTATTTTACTTTACTTCATTCTTGATAAAAAATAAAATAAAAAAAAACTATATTAGTAGTATTATCTTGAAAAATATATTTTACATATGCATTTTTTAAACATTATACATTACTAGCATAAAAAATCTAGAACGTTTGGAAAAACTTAATGTAATTCTTTGTAGTTTGTAAAATAAGCATTTAGTTTTTAAAAGTATCAACCCGATTAAACCTAACAAAGGTATCATGTTCAACATGGATTCGGTTTGGTATAGATTTTGTAACAAGATATTGCAAAATACAAATCAAAAGAAGCCGAAAGTTTTAATTGTTTAGAATTTCCTAAAAGAAAACAAATGAAACTTATCTTGTAACCAAAAATAAAATCAAACTTATCTATGTTTACTTTTGTTTTTGGGGCCATTAGAGTAGCATTGCCATAATTTTATTTTATATTTTTCAATTTTAGGAAGATAATAGGAGCAAGGTATTACCCTAATCTTGATGGGGATGATCATGTGGCGGCCACAACAAGGGATACAGTTGGGCATGGAACCCACACAGCGTCGACAGCGGCGGGGAATGCCGTGAATGGTGCATCATACTATGGTCTCGCGGAAGGGACAGCTAAAGGTGGTTCCCCTGAATCGAGGTTGGCGATCTACAAAGTGTGCAGCAATATTGGTTGTTCTGGCTCTGCCATACTTGCAGCGTTTGACGATGCAATTTCTGATGGAGTTGATGTCCTTTCGCTCTCCCTTGGTAGGGGTCCGAGTTCCCAACCTGACTTGAAAACCGACGTGATTGCAATTGGAGCGTTCCATGCCGTGGAGCACGGCATCGTGGTGGTTTGCTCTGCTGGGAATTCTGGTCCGGGGCTAAGTACTGTTGTTAATGATGCACCTTGGATATTAACGGTGGCTGCCACCACTATTGACCGTGACTTTCAGTCCAACGTTGTCTTGGGTAATAACAAAGTTATCAAGGTACACTTTATGCGCTCGCTTCGCAATGGTAGATTAATGCCTAAAAATTCGTCTTTAAAGTGAATATGTGAAGAGTTTGTGATTTAAACTCTAACCCCTGATATATATATATATATATATATATTGTCAACATTTTTTAGAGTCTTCTTTTTAAGAATAAACAAATAAATATGTATTTACAATTAAGTTGATGAATTTGATTCACTTATTCATTTAATTCTTTTTTTTTTTCAAATGAAAAATTTAATATGACAATTAAATACATGGGTAAAAAATAATGTTGGTTTTCATACATGAAATGAAATTGCTCCCAATCCCCATTCACCATATTTTTGGCGAAAGCATTTCATCAATTTTTGTGTATGTAGAGAAAACATAGTTCCATTAATCTCGTTGGTCCAACAAAAAAAAAACTATTGTTTCATTCCATTTTTTCCTAATTTCTACTGCACTTTATCCATTCACCTTATAATGCTTTATAGAAAGAAAATATAATTCCTCACGAGTATACCTCAATTGATATGAACATCACATTATATATTAGGGGTTTGAGTTTAAATCACAAACTCTTCACATATTCACTTTAAAAATGAATTTTTAGGCATTAATCTACCAGACCAAAAAGAAAGAAAAGGGAAAACATAGCATATTCCCTCGCTTTTTCTCCAAGTGTTGGATTTTCTTCTTTTTTTCTTGAGGAATTGGATATATTAATTACTACGGTTCACTACTAGAAAAATCAAAATTAGTGACGGAAAAAATAAAATTCCTCACAAATTTTTTGGTCGCAAAATTTAGTGAGGGAATTAGAGAGGGATTTCACATTTTCCCTCACTAAATATCCCTCACTAATTTTTGTTTTTTTAGTAGTGGTTTAACATTTGGCAAGTTGAGACCATAAGGATGCGTCTATTTAATGTTAATCCTCCGGTTTTCAAAAGAAGGGTCATAGTAATCCGGATGTTAGCCGGTAAGTAAGTAAAGTTGACAAAGAATTATTTTCATCAAATCGAACCCGGTTTCTCCTGAACGATTCGTCATAAAGGAAACACATTAGCCACTTAAGTTCAATCATTTGGTTATGGTGTGTCTATTTAAGGTACAAAGAATAAGTTAAGAAATATTTTAATTTTGAGAAATTCTTACATGAACTCTCACCTAACACGTCATTCTTACACTCAATCAATTAAAACCCAACACCTCATTAAAATAATTAAAAAATAAATTAAATTTAGTTAGGGGTGGTGGTGCTGATCAGTTAAAGAAAGTGGGGAGAGAATAGAGAGAAAACGTCAGAAATAATAAGGAAAAAAAATCTGATTTTAATTTATTTTTTTAATTATTTTAATGAGTTGTTGGGTTTTAATTGGCTGAGTGTAAGAATGACATGTTAGGGGAGAGTTCAAGTAAGAATTTCTCGTGAAAGAAAAAAATTTATTATCCAATAAGATGTAATATACTTCTTATCATCTAAAATAAATATTAATTATTTTTACAATTTTGGGATGATAAACATTTTCATTCAATTTTTTTTGTCATGTTTTCAACAAGGATTGTAATATCTAACGCATTCATTAGACTTTTTAGGAAAATATTCCATTTATGAGATTTTATTAATGTCTAAATATTTCTTAGGTTTCTGTTTATATTGAGTAAAAATGTATTTTTGTATACTATATGTAGATGGTGATTTTTTTTCTATGGATTAAAAATTATGTTATTTGAAGATGAAAAAAGTAAGCATCAACACTATAAAAGATGCGCTATGTATAAATTTTAATGTGAATAGAGAAAAAAAAAATCTAAAATGGGTGTTTGAAAATGCTTTTGTTGTCTAAATAACATTGTTGTGCATCAAGCTGTTTTTGTTTTTGGTTAAATAAAATCTTGGTTAAATTATGCTCTATGTGTTATGTCTTATGCTCATAAATGTTGTACTTTAGGGTCAAGCCATAAATTTCTCCCCTCTTTCAAAATCTGCTGATTATCCATTGATAACTGGAAAGTCTGCCAAGACAAATACTGCCGACTTAACTGAAGCAAGGTACATACACAAAATCTATCTGAAAATGAATAAATTTAAACTTGTTTGTTGTGCATTATCAAAAACCCAGAACCACGTTGTTTTAAAGTTAGGCAAACTAACATTCTTTATGAAATGCAGTCAGTGTCACCCAAGTTCATTAGATAAGAAAAAAGTTGAAGGAAATATAGTCATCTGCGATGGCATAGATGGTGATTATTCAACTGATGAAAAAATTAGGACGGTGCAAGAGGCGGGCGGATTAGGTCTTGTTCACATTACTGACCAAGATGGAGCTGTGGCAAATATTTATGCAGACTTCCCAGCAACAGTGGTAAGACCAAAAGATGTTGTCACACTCCTCCAATATGTCAATTCAACGAGGTAAGGGTAAATTTACATTGGCGTCCAATCACACATCTTTAATTTGTCACATAAACATTTTTTTTAATAAAAGTATTAAAATTTGTTTTTGAATTTTATTTAATAGTACTAAAATCAACAGTGGTGGTAATTAATTACTAGTTATTTTTATTGTATCCTTGCATAAAATTAATCTGAAGCAATCCAGTAGCAACAATTCTACCAACAGTCACGGTCATGGATTACAAGCCTGCACCTATGGTGGCAATCTTTTCAAGTAGAGGACCTTCATCTCTTTCAAAGAATATTCTCAAGGTAAAGATATATAACGATATAGATAGGCTTATACATAACTGTCATCAATCTGCGTAACTGAACAAGACCAACAATTCTTTCTTTGTAGCCTGATATTGCAGCACCAGGCGTTACCATTCTTGCAGCATGGATTGGAAATGACGATGAAAATGTTCCAAAGGGAAAAAAGCCCTTGCCATATAAACTTGAAACCGGAACTTCCATGTCATGCCCACATGTTTCGGGCCTTGCAGGCAGCATTAAATCTAGGAACCCCACTTGGAGTGCCTCTGCAATCAGATCAGCCATTATGACCACCGGTTAAGCTTTTATTTTTAAATATACAAATCAATGATAAATTTAGTCTGGAGGATCAGTTAATTTTATGCCAAAAGTTCTAATATGATTTCTAAAATTAAAATTTATCGACTACATTGGTCTTTTTAGGCCTACTGGTTTAGTTTCATAAAGGAATATAACTAGTTAAATTTAGTGTGGAGTATCAATAAGAGCAATGCTCATAGTAATGAATCTAAGTTTAGTTATTTTAATTTTTTCTTTGTAAATTGATGATTCACTTAAATAAATGTCACTAACAACTCATCAACTTCTATTTTTTTGATATGCAGCAACACAAATTAATAATATGAAGGCTCCCATTACTACAGATTTAGGGTCAGTCGCCACACCTTATGACTATGGAGCAGGGGACATAACAACAATTGAATCATTCCAACCAGGGCTCGTTTATGAAACTAGCACCATTGACTACTTGAATTACTTGTGTTACATAGGATACAACACAACCACTATTAAGGTTATTTCAAAAACTGTCCCTGATAGTTTCAACTGCCCTAAGGAATCGACTCCTGATCATATTTCCAATATCAATTATCCTTCCATAGCAATTTCCAACTTCACTGGGAAAGAAACTGTGAATGTGGGTAGAACTGTTACAAACGTTGGTGAAGAGGATGAAGTAGCCTACTCCGCCATAGTTAATGCTCCTAGTGGAGTGAAAGTTCAGCTCATTCCAGAGAAACTCCAATTTACAAAAAACAATAAACAACAAAGCTACCAAGCTATTTTCTCTACTACTTTAACCTCGTTGAAGGAAGATCTGTTTGGATCCATTACATGGACTAATGGTAAATATAGTGTTCGAAGTCCTTTTGTACTAACTATGTAGCTAAATGGAAAGAAACGATAAATAAATACAAGCTAAGTTCTTGTAGATGCTTACTTATGTGTTGTGTATGTTATTTACCCATTTTAAGTTTTATTATAATTTTAATTTCTCAAAATTTAATTTCTACTTGCACTTCAAAATGGGTTAATTTCTCAAGTGATTCCATTATTTTAGAAATCACCAACAAGGGTGGTACATTAGGTTTCGAGTAAGAGAAGTGTTATTTGAACAACCATTTTTGTTGACAACTTGTGGGACAACCTAAATATACAAAGAAATATGAGTATTGACATAAAAACCAAAGCAATAGAGAGATAAAGTAAAAACACAATGTGAGTATGAGAGAGAAAGTCGTTATAAAAATGGCTAAATTGCATTTTTGGTCCCTTAACTATTTAATTAGTATCGCTTTGGTCCCTTAATTAAAATTTGATTTATTTTGGTATTTTAACTCTCTCTCCTTACACATTTTGGTCATTTTTGTTAGTTTTAATTCAAAAACGTTAGGTTTTCTTCATCTTCTTCTCCTCTTCTTCATCTTCATATCATATCCATCGACCTTCAACAACAAAAATCCAAGAAAAATTCCAGAAGAAAATGAAGAAAACCTAACGTTTTTGAATTAAAACTAACGGAAATGACTAAAATGTGTAACGTAGAAAAGTTAAGATACCAAAATAAATCAAATTTTAATTAAGGAACTAAAGCGATACTAATTAAATAGTTAAGGGACCAAAAACATAATTTAACCTATAAAAATTGTCATAAAATAGTTGTTCAAGTATCATTTTTCTTCGAATAAACGGTGTATAAGGGAGGTGTTTGATAGGGTATATCCACAAAGGCATGACAAGACTTACCGTAAACTATGATAAAACTAAGTATGTATTTTGTGAATAATTGTAAAATTCATATTAACTATTATGAAGGAACAAAATGAATGAATTATTCTCATTAATTGTGTATGAAACATTGTTACAACTTATATACGAAAGCTGAAGTACTATAGCAACTAACCTACACTAACTGTATTTTAACAATATTCTTAATACAGTATGTAAATGTAACTAATCTGATAACTTGCATAGCAAGTTATCTCTATGACTATGCTCTATCATAGTGGCGGAGCTCTTCATGAACTAGGGTGGGCCACGGTCCACCCGAAAAAAATTAAATTTTTTGGCAAAGAGGTGCTTAATGAACCTTAGCATTGGTTCAAGTGTATATGATCATAACATTTGACAAAAGGGTGTTTAATGAACCATAACATTGATTCAAGTCAAATGGGTGTTTTCTCTCATGTGAAGGGTCATATAATGCGCTATAAATATTTGGGATTTGGGCATTAATTTGACACACAATTTTGGACAAAAATTTGTTACATTAACAACATAATTCTCCATCATTCTCTTACTCTAAATCAACCATCAATTCTCTAATGCATGAGTGAATTGCTGGAACCATAAATATGTAAAATATTGTTAGGAGATACGCTTTGTGCGGTTGTGCAATACACGTCAAGGAACTCATAATATCCTGAAGGGGATTCGCCGGTCATTTCTATTGCATCCAATATAGAGTTATTGGTGGGGGCGAATCGAACCTAAAGGTTAGTGTGGCAACCCCACACACTTTGAGTTTTTACATGCAAAATCATTAAACTTTTCAGATTTCAAGTGCAGCAGCCTCTTCTCAACAAACAAAATATATAACAACCCTTACCGTTAATGATCTGACTATCAATTGATGAACAAGGATTGTGATCTAGTTGTTGGTTAATATAATGGATTTTTACGATTTCTTGGAGTTTCTATCAACATTGAGTATCAAGTGGTTATGGAACATAGCTACGAGGTCAATCTCTAAAATACTAGTCTCTTTTTGTATTTCAGATAACAATCCAAATTACAATTTCAAATTTTGTTAATTTAACCACCAAATATAAGGTGGTGACCTTTCGTCCAAGAACCACCAAAGGAGGGACGATAATATTTTAAGGTTTCACCATGTAATTTTGCAGTTTATAAACGATATTAATCTCTCCTTTATTTAAAAATTTCAGAATTTAGTGGTGGAGGTTCTTATGATGTTTTAAACCTGATTTTAAGAATGGAAAACGAAATTTAACCCTGGAGTATATGTTAACCCATAACACAATTGAGAATTTACACGTTTTAGTCGAAAAATCATAATAAATCGAAGCATCTTCGGAACGCTATAAAACTTTGTAAATTCTTTTTATGTATTTTTATAGAGGTCTTTAGGAAAAAAAAAATCAGCTCGAAATTTGATTTCTAGAACAAGGTGTTCGTTATTTTGACTTTTGAGTTTTTGATTTTTAAATATTCATAATTAATATATCCCTAGTTGGGAAATTATTATTTTATTTGAGAGGTCTTATTTTAACGACTTAAACATGCCTATAAAAAATCGTGAAAATATTCAACTTCTTAGTCACTTTTATGGACTTTGTGTTTATAGGAAAAAAAATGTCTCATTTTTTTAGTCTCTCAATTAATGTTCTAAAACATATTTTAGGGAAAAAAATACTAATATTATCACATCATCAAAAAAATCTATGTGACAGGAGCCACGTGGCAAAATTCATTAACACGTCGGCGCTCTCTGTGTGACTAGACTCGTGGAGCCATAGAAGACTAAAATAGGAAGAATCTCAAATTACATAGATAAAATCTGTGTTTTTATTTTTATATAGACTATTTTCAGACTTCACGTACATTACATTAGGGGTGTTCAAAATCGAACCATTCCAATAGAAAAACCGCAAACCGAACCAATCCAAACCGAAACCGCATTTGGTTCGGATGCATTTGGATCAATTTTTTACTCAACCGCATGGTTTGGTTCGGTTTGTGGTTTTAATTTTATCAACCAAACCAAACCAAACCAAACCAAACCGCAATATAAGAAAAACACGAATTAAATATATTCATCACTTGGACCAATACTCATAGAAACTCAATGGGAACTTTAATAAAATGACTTTTTTTTTTTGAAGTAACATATTTTTTCTCTTGCTAAGTTTCTTCTTTGCTTTTTCTTTCAAAAATGTATTTATGTACTGCTTTCACTCAGTTCATCTATTATTTCATCTATTGTTTCCTCTATTGTTTCATCTACTGTTTACTTGAACTCTTAGAGAATAATAAATTGTTTAGTCTTTTGTATTTCTTACAAACTATGATTACTTTTTGTCTACGTTTAAATTTGGTCTACGTTGTTGGGAACATTATTGGATAAATGTTAGGTGAAATTTAAAACATTTCTGAAAAATACGTTGTGTTTTGGCGTTTTAATTTAATTTTAATGTTCGAAACAAAAAAAATAAAAAAAACCGCACCAACCGATCCAATCCAAACTGCATACTTATCTATCTTGCGGTTCGGATGACTTTTAGCCTCAAAACCAAACTAAATCGCACCGCGAACACCATAACATTACATAGATAGACCATTTAAACAAGAGAAATGTTTTTTTTTTGAAAGAAAACAAGAGAAATGTTAACAAGTGCTCTTGAGGCACTTGTTAAGGAATTATAAAATGAAATGTTCTCGTGAAAATTGTGTATTCAACTTTTTAAAAAGGTAAAAAAAAAGTTCTTTTTAATGCAAATTTTGGAGAATGGATCCGCTCCAGAGTGACATGAGGGTTCAATGAAATCCTAACCATTGAGATAATATATACATGAGCAATTAAATGTTATAATTAAGAGAGATAATATATTTAATGGTTTTGATCTTTGATCGGAGAAAACTGTAGATAATTTCACACGAGGGAATCTTCTCCCCAAAATTTGACTTTTATTTCTATTCTTAGTTTGTTAACCTAATTTTTATTTTGTAAGGATCGTGACATGCTATGTCTTTAACTTTTTTGTTTTTAACAAAATATACTTCATCTCTAAAAAAATAAAAACAAATATACTTCAAACAAACCCATTTAACTTTTCACTCGATTTCAATCCTTTGACATTTTATCGTTTCACTTTTTTTCTTTTTCATTTTCTTCCCTCATCCAAACAAAGCCTAAGATTAACTACTCTACTCACATTCTCTTTCTCATCATCCTCATGCGTCCAGATCCTCTCCATTTCCATAGGAAATGAGGATCGACATTTCACTAGCTAATTAAATGACACGTGGCATTAAATGAAACCAACGGTTAAGATATATTTCTACTTTTAAGTCAATTAAAACTAATAAATAATAAATAAATTCAATTAAGATTGAAGGCAATCGGTTTGGCAAACTTGAGAAAAAATTGCTAACCACTAAACCCACAACAATTACGATGTCATCATCAAGCTTACAATTTTTATTTGTTTTTTAAGATCAAACTTACTGATAATCCAACCAAATACGTGTATTCCCTTTTTCTTCTTGTTCTATTTCCATCTCAAACACAAAATTATAAAGCAAGTTAAACAGGTATGGTTCTGAAATGCTTTCATAACACAAAATTAAGATTGAAATACTATTCATTCTATTTACAATTTAATTTAATTGAACTAGTGGGCTTCATCTTCAATTGAGTGAGGTATCTGTATAATTGAAAAAATTAATGGAAACATGTAATTACAGAAAACCAAAACCAAAATCAATATCTTTATGTCAATAAACCAGATTAACCCTCCTGGGTATTATTAACCCATTCAAGCATCATAGAAGAAATATGGAAACTGAGTCGCTCAATACAAACAACAGACAATAGCTTAGTTTAAAAGATAAGATGGAGGTAGGGGATGAATGTGTAAGGCAAAAACGATGACAACGCAGTGCACGGAGCGGAACATATAATTGTGGATGAAGAATGTGGGTTTCTGCGTTGAAACTTCTTTTTCCTGTTTTGTTTAATTAAAATACTTATATTATTTGAACAAAAAGATCTAAGCCATTGATTTAATTTAATGCCACATGTCATTCAACTAAGGCTTAAATACACTTTTGACCCCCTATGTTTGCCATGATAGCAATTTTGGCCACCTATTAAAAAAAATCACTTTTCAGCCCCTTAACTTTACCCCCTTTTATAACTCATAGACCCCTCTGATTTTGACCCGGTCAAAGGCTATTATTTAATTAAATTTAAATAAAAAAGAATGACAGGAATAATTAATAGCCTTATGATTAAATCAGTGATCAAGATTAAAAGACTCAATACATGTGTTATTGTGTTCCTTCCGGTCTAATAAACCCCATTTCTTCTTCTCTTCTCATGTTCTCATATCATCTTCACGATCTTGAAAATACCAAAATAATAATTACATTAGTTAATCTCCTTTGATAGAGTCTTCAAAAATAAGGCCGCCGCAGACAAGCCAAACATAACTCCCTTTCTGTTAAACCATCTTAGTTCTCAATTGTAAACAATAACATATGTTGCAGTTATATAAAATTCTTTGAAGTCTATATTGGTAGACTTGTTCAACTCATCTAATTGATTTATGAATGTATGAAGTTATTGCTAACCTTAAATGACTAGACTTTCATGTTTTCATAGGCAGTGGTAGCAGAGACCATATATCGAAGTTTTGGTGTTGAAATAGACTAGGAGATATTGCTTGTGATTGATTTAACAGACGCACTTGAGGTTTATTCAATTCTCTCGAGGTAAATGAGATTTCATTTACGGATCTTATGGGGAAGAAGAACTCGGCGCGGCAGAGTAGAACTCCGGCGCAGTGGTTGTCGAAAAATTTGCTCCGATTGTGAAATAAATTTAGGGGTTTTATGGTGGATCTTATGGGGAAGAAGAATATCAAATTAATTTTTCAAAATGGAATCCATGGTGGCTGAAAAATAAGAGAGAAGACGGTGATTGATATTGTTTAAGTTTAACCAATCTAAACATAAATGGGTGGTTTTTGAAGAGAAAGAAGAGAAGGTTTCAATGGTAGTGGTGGTGTGGCGAAAGGAGATCGGAGTGGGGAGATTGGCCACCGTGAAATGTAGTTGATGGTGGTGGAAACCAAATGGTTAGAAAGTTGTTAGTGTTGTTCTTCATTTGCAGAAAGAAAGAGAAAATGAAGTAGTAGGAGGGATAATATGTGCATAGGAAGAGAGGGAGCATGTGAGTTATTTTAATCTTGACCACTGATTTTTAATCAGAAGGCTATTAATTATTTCTAATTTCTTTTTTTGTTTTTTCTTAATTTTAAATTATACAGTGACCTTTGACCAGGTCAAAATTAGAGGGGGTCTATGAATTGCAAAAGG
>Ga0315914_1002121_pt1 | contig 30345 bp, 16 predicted proteins | sample MpolenodulesMG_FD_203920 | JGI IMG/M metagenome (GOLD analysis project Ga0315914, IMG submission 203920) | Medicago polymorpha root nodule microbial communities from Los Angeles, California, United States - elongated nodules | ecosystem: Host-associated > Plants > Roots > Nodule | place: USA...
TGGTGGTGGTGGTGGTGGTGGTGGAGGGTTTACGTAAAATCTTCAAACTTGATCTAAGTGGTTATAATATTCTTAAAATTAAAAATTTAATACTCATAAGCATTAATTTATCATTCTCTAAAAAATTACTCTTTTAAAAAATGTGAAAGATTTTACCATTTTTCCCCATATTTCTAACCCTTCAAAGTCTTCCCTTCCCCTCTAAACTCCCAAACAAAGCCTAAGGAGGTTGGAGGTGTGGGGGCTTACGGAGTTTAACCAAGCTTAGTTAGGGATGTGTTGTTGGAGGTTGTTTGTTGATTAGGAAGGGCTGTGTTGTATGGTTTTGTCTACGAATTATGGGGTCGAAGATGGGTGCATTAGTAGAGGAGGAAGGAGTGCATCAGTGTGGTGGAAAGATTTGTGTATTATGGGGGATGAAGAGAAGAATGGTGAAGCGAGTTGGTTTAAAGAAAAGGTGGGTCGAGTGGTAGGCGATGTAGATATTACATCCTTTCGGTGTGATGCTGGATGGATAGGGATTGTTTGCGGTTTAGATTTAGACTTTATTCTTTGGGCTACCTTTACCCACAAAAAATGGAAAGACGATAACTTTTATGGTAAAAAATTCAGACATTAATGTATTAAAATTAAATATACAATACAATCCAAATATCACCTGAAAAATCTCTTCCTTCCAACGTATTTTGCAACACGTTTTACACATTCCTATATAAAGACTAAAAATCTCATAAAATTATTCAATATGGAGCTTCTAACTTTTAAATTGTAAGAAAACACTAAAAAATACATAAAAGAGACTGATTTTTAGGATATTAAATTCTTTCTTAATTCTTCAAATTCACCACGTTTTATTTTATTATGTTTGAGTTCCCTATTCACAATCCAATATTAATCATACTTTTTATTTTTATTATTATCACTCTAATTATATAACTTGAATTGACTCTTAAGTGCTTTAAAAAAAGCATTAAGCAAACAACACAAGGTTTCTTTCTTCGGTGCTTATGTGGTGTTTGTCTCATTGTAGATTTTCATCAAGGTTATGGTATTATGCACTCAATGCACTTTAATCACCTTTCTTATACTCAAATAACAAAGCACATATGTGGTTGCTCGTCCTGCTAAGGTCACTGAAACATTGATCAAGCATAAAGTAATCGTGGCCAAATTGTGTCTCATAGCATTAATGTACACACAACACAATACATAATAAACTGTGTACCTGTAGGGTCATCAATACTAGGATGTTACTTTATGTTGTCATTCAATGTAAACTATAACTCAAAAACTCGAATCAATAATTAAGATCTACAAATACCACACATTGCGACACATTGTTGCCATAGATTGTTTACCTTCTTCAGTTGTATGTAAGCCTATGATCCTAGTCAAAAAATGAAATTCTAACACTGCAAGAGATTAACACTGCTTCTAGCAGAACTAGCCAGCTCCAAAAAAACCAACTTCAAACTACAATAACTGTCTTAATTGCTAACATACAATTAAACATTACCCTTCAGCTTCATAGCTTGAATCTAAAACATTCACCAAAAAAATGAACATCCTTCTAATGAGTCCAATACTGTCTTGCAGCCTCCAAACAGAATTGAAAGAAATCATTCAGCCCCTTCACAATTCCAAAAAGCAACGACGTACTCATTTGTATAGCCGAGTTGTATGATTCCTGTATAACATAATAGGGTTATATATAAAGGTGAAGCTACCAGCTTATAAACTACAATCAAAGTTCAAATTAAAGATTTTCTATACCTTAATGAATGGTGTTGCTGACCTTTGGAACTTCTCAACAATTGTTACTAAAGTATTGATGGACACAAGAGAGACCTCATTAATTTTAGTAGTTAGAAAATCAATGTGAGGTTTATGAATTGATATGAAATTCAACAATTGAATCTTCAAAGCTTGTATCAACTCCTGCATATTCCAAAAAAAAAGGAAGAAAACAACAATTATTTATGGTTTGAGCAAAGCCATAAAGGAAGAAACCAACTATTTAATTGACATTTACATAGTTTATACATAAGAAATTACCAAAACAATTACAAGCATACAATATAGACATTTACATAGCTCCCCTGCTCTGCTACCTCAAATGATTTAGAAGAAATTAAATGGTGTGACACAAACTTAAATTTTCACAGAAATTACAGCACATGGTCCATATAGTACAAGGAATCTCACAAAACTGTAGTAGGTTTCTCCATCTTGTAAATGTTTGAAATTGCGCTAAAACAAAATTGCAGCAATATTTACTTTAGCATTGTCAACCGCAGATTGCAAAAATGAAAATTTGTTCAAATTATACTTCGCTGCAATGCTATAGAACCACTAGCCACAATTGGATAACACTTTGTACTAACTCGTGTATTGTAAAACAATAGCAGTTTGTCCAAATTCGTACTCAATGTTATGATACTATAGCAGATATTTGACAACACTAAATCACTTTACGATAATAGGGTGATATATATTGGTGAATCTGCCAACTAATAGGTTATAAAGAAAGTTAAAATTAAAGATATCAAAGTTTATACATACCTTCATGAATGGTATTGCTGACCTTTGGAACTTTCGAAAAATTGTTACTAAAGTATTGATGGATACAGAAGAAACCTCGCTGATTTTAGAAGTAAGAAAATGAAGATAAGGTTTGAGACTTGACATGAAAGTCAACAATTCATTCTTCAAAGCTGGTATCCATCCCTACAAATTACAACATAAAATAAGCAAAAAGAGAGAAAGAAGGTAACAATTATATATGAAGCTTGTAACTGACTTTAATTGATAAGAGCTTGTATGTAAGGAGTACTCAAAACAATTACAACTATACTTGAAACTTAAAGGTTTAATCTAACAATGAATAACCTTACGAATAGACACAAGAACATCCTAAACACCCTAACCAACATCTCATAATAAGCCTGCTATAAGCACCAGGTAAAAAAACAATTTGCGACGCAAAATTAAGCTTTAACAGAAATGTCATTTTCTTTTTCTTAATTTAACCATATATGTCCATTGCGGTAAAACGCGGGGAAATGTAATCCATACTGCAGTTGTAATGTTGTTACGGACACTTCTAAAACTGATATATTGAACGCCGATGCCGCTAATAATTTTAGAAAATAAATTAACCGAATGTAATCACATGTGTGGGTGTCGGACACTGAGACGTGTGTGACACCGGACACACCTTCGATTAGAAGTGTCCAACATTAACAGAATTTGATTGTTGTAACTAACAAAACATTAAGCAACAGTAAATGAAGCAATAGATAAATAATGAAAGAACTGACTTGATTCTTGTGTTTCTCTAAGGAATCAGCGATTTGTGCTAATTCCAAATTAATATTCTCAAACTTTGCAATATCTTCGTCATTAATGTCAAATATACTCTTCTCCATAATTGATGTATAGGTTGATTTAATGGTTTCTAACAAAAAAAAACAAAAAGAACAAAAACGTTTAATAATGAATAATAAAAACAAGAGAAATCAAAGATTGATAAAGAAGTACCTAAAGAAGATTTGAGTTGAAGGAGATAAGATTCTTGTTGATTAAGTTTGTGTATAACAAATGAACAGAAAAGGATCGAAACAATGCAGATGATGATGATGGAGATTGCGTTCTTAGCCATTACTACTTTCTTCTTCTTCTTCTTCTTTTTCTTTTCTTTTCTTGCTAAGTGAGTGAAAGGAAGATTAATGGTCTCATTTTCCCGCTCTCGTTTCATTTTCAAATATAAGACTAAAAAGTGGGAAAATAAAAATAACAACCAAATAAAATATTTCATACTTTTTTTTTGTGAAAAATAAATATTTACTACTCTCTCCACTTTGTCTCATTTAAATTATTTTTGGTTTGTGCACCGTGCACGGTTCTAAATGAAACGATTAGTTTAGTTGATTTTCATTGTAAAATTATTAATGATAGTTAATAGGGTAGTTAAAAGAGTTGAAATTTAATTTAATAAATAATGATATATTTGTAGAGAAAAAAAAATATTGTATTGAAATTCTAAACTTACAATTATTTTAAAATAAAGAAAAAATATTAAGTGAAAATTAAAATTAAAATAAGAGAATAATATCTATTGTACGGAGACAATTCAAAAGTTAGTAGACCAACATATTTAAATAAAGGGTGCTGCTAACCATTGCTCCCGAGGCACTGGTTAAGGAACAATTAATAGGTAATAAATAAATGGATCTTACTTGATTTACCTTAATTAAAGTGAAAAATAAGTCAATTAATTAAAATAAAAAATAGTTGTATTTAATACTGCATATTTAATTTTCTTTTCCTTGTGATTTCAATTTCAAGAATCGTCTCATTCCCATTATATCCCTGCCTTCATTTTTTAAATAAAAAAGAATTTCTTGCAAATTTTTACTCTAAGACAATTTTTTTAACGTGAATTTTCTTTGAATATTTTTTTCTATAAAAACGAGAACTAAAAAAATTAGAAGTGTAAATATTTTTATCCCTACCTCTTTGAATTGAGATCAGATCTAAAAGTGAACTTTCATAAAAGCTTACTAGTTGGTTTCAATGTAGCCGAAATCATGGCTGGTGGAAGCGGTTGTTGTGTTGAATAGTATATTGGTCAGCTTCCTTTTGTTTTCATGGGGCTTTCGATTGGAGGGAAACCGTGTCGCACTTCTTTTTGGAAACCAGTGATTGAAAGTATCCACAAACAGTTATCGGGATGGAAAAGTAAAAATCTCTCAATGGGTGATCGACTTTAGCTCCTTGTGTTCTTCCTTGTTTGCTCTTTGTATTCTTCCTTTTTTGCTCCTTGTGTTCTTTCTCTCAATGGGTGCTCTTTCTTTTTTTACCAGATCAACTAGGATTAAGTAGGTTATTAGTTGATCAGGAAGGGTTGTGTTGTAATATGGGGGAGGGAGAGGATGATGGTGAGGTGAGTTGGTTTAAAGAAAGGGCGGGGTCGAGTGGTAGGCGATGGAGATATCATATCCTTTCAATGTAATCCTTGGATGGATGGGGATTGTTTGTTGTTTAGATTTAAGGCTTCGTTTTTATTTGTGTGGATCAACTTAGGGGATTGATAGGTCAGTGTGGCAATGTCTAAGCTGTCTTTTCTTTGTAGTTTTTCTTCTTTGGGCTTTCTCATACATGGACAAAAAAAATAATTGGAAAGAGGATAACTTTTTTGGCAGTACGGGATTGGAATCATTCGAATTTAAGTCAAATATTCAATTATATCCAACTCACTGCCTGAAAAATCTCTTCTTTCCAACATGCTTAGCAACATGTATTACACATTCATATATGAAGACTAAAAATTTCATAAAACTATTCGATATGGGACTACAAGAAATATCTAAAAACAGCTATTCCAAACCCTAAACCCTGCAATGCCATGTTTCATATTGAAAAGCAATAAAATAAACAGCAACCGAATTGTTAAAACAAAAACTACCTAACCAACAAACTTTAACATAATTTAATTCTCCGCAGAGGCGGAGCTTAGTATGGGCTAAGGTGGGCCACGGCCCACCCCCAAAAAAATATAATTTTTTTCTATAGGGAAAATACAAAAATACCCTCAGCTTATTTTATTTTTTCCATGTGGCCCACCCAGACTTTTCCCCTTCCTCTGTTACGCGACCTACACCTTACAAACCCATAACCTTCATTCCACCAATTGTCCGTTGTCATTCATTTTCGGCCGTGTGATCACCATCTTCACCGTCAGCGCTGACCACTCCGGCACTCCCTTCTCTCTCATTCAGAGAAGATCAAACAAAACATCCTTTTTCTTTTTGACTCTATCTTTTTCCAATTCAAATTGAAAGGTAATTTCTTGGCTATTGTTGATTTTCTTTTTGATTTTAGAATTTAAAGGTGTTTGTTGTTGAGTTGTTGTTTACTACTAAGATTGGTTGTTGGTAGATTTGTGTACGTGACTGATAAATGATTTACTACAAAAAATGTTTTACGACTGAACTTCACTGTTAGACTTGAATTGACAACAAAGATACCACAATTTTAGATAAATTATGAATAGTACCATTGATAAACAATTACAAGAGTTGAATAGTAGATTTAGTGAGCAAGCAATAGATTTGTTAACTCTAAGTTGTGCTTTGACTCCTAAGGATAGTTATAAAGCTTTTGATGTTGATACTATTTGCACTCTTGTTGAAAAATACTATCCCATGGGTTTCAATATCAAGAGAAGCTTTTGATGTTGATACTATTTGCACTCTTGTGGAATAAGGAAATGAGTTACCTAAAAATTAATTGAGTTGTTGGAGATGATAGAATTGGGTAAGTTCGTGTAGTAATAATGACATGGCGAGTGTGAAAATAACGATGAAGATGAAAGTAAAGAGCTTTGGGTTTTCCATTGTTGTCTAATTTCCTTACACGTTTTCTCTTTCCCTTTTTCTTTAACAAAATGATAGGAATATGAAAGGAAGATTAATATTCCTTTCTTCCCCGCTCTGGTTTCATTTTCAAATATACTAACAAAAATTTGTGTGTTTGAGATTTTAAGAATAATCATTGGCTCTTTTTTTTTTTTTTTTGTTAATATCAATAATCATTGGCTCTTTATGAAGTTACTATGCCAACATGGATTTAATTAAATGAAAATATTATAAATATGAATTATGGACACCCATAGTATCAAAGACGGATCTAGAAATCTCGACGATAGAGGACTGAAAATACGTAATACTTATGAAACTTGTTTATAGGAGCCTCACTATGATTATTAGAAAGAGAATAATCAATTAATGTAACAAACTGAGTCATAGCTAGAAACCCATATCCTTTGCTACTTCTCTTGATTATGTAAGGTTTCCTATTTTTATTGTCATATAAAATATAATGATTAATATATAATAAAATATATATCCATTTTAGCAAAATTATTAAATTCAAATTCAGTGACTATTTTTTTATGGGAAAAACATTCATCTCATTTCATTAGCTAATAAATCGTTAATATAAGGTGGTACATCAATGAACAATTGGGAGCTAACTTTTAATGGGGTTACCCGTGTTAATTGCCCATGTTAATTGGGAACTAGCTTTTAATGGGGTTGTGCGCGAGAATACCATAAGGTGAGAAAAGTAACACTAAAAAAAAAAATTGAAAAGTGGATGACTTTTGCCGATGTACTCGTGTCAAATCGGATGAATTAAATATTCATTTCAATTCAATCCGAATACCCGCCTGAAAAATCTCTTCTTTCCAACATCTGTTTATCAACATATATTACACATTCGTATATAATGACTAAAAATCTCATAAAACTATTCGATATAGAACTTCTAACTTTTAAATCGTAAGAAAACACTAAAAAATACGTAACACATACTGATTTTTATGATACTACATTTTTTTTTTCATTCTTCACATTCACCACGTTTTATTTCATTATGTTTCTATTCACAATCCAATATTAAATTTTTTTCTTTTTACCAAGACAATTCTATATTAATCTTACTTTTATTTTTATTATTATCACTCTGATTATAATTATATTGTAAGTTGAATTGACTCTTGAGTGCTTTGGAAAGCAGTTTCAAGCAAAGAACACAAGGCTTCTTTCTTTAGTGCTTATGTGGTGTTTCTTTCATTGTAGATTTTCACCATTGTTTTTATCAAGCATAAATTAATCGCAGCCAAAGAGACAACATAAAGTAAATGGTTAAATTAATAAAAAATTAATTTAACATTTTCAAAGATAAAAAACAAATCTAGTAAATCTAGTAGCTTGCCTTATATATGGATGAAAGCATTACAACATGAATCATGATATATGGACAAACTAAGTACTATACTTAAAGCTAACAAATATTTGTCTGATCTCAAGGAGACTAATTCTAAACAACTAACTTCAACCTAAAATAACTATCTCAGCTCCTAACATACACTTGGACACTACCCTTCAGCTATTAAGTCATTTAATGAAGATCCTTCTAATCATGAATCATGTGATTCCAACACCATCTTGCAGCCTCAAAAAAGAATTGAAAGAATTCATTCAAGCCCTTCTCAAGTACTGAAAGCAACCACATATTCATTTTCATGATATATGGTATAGCAGTGTCATACAATTCCTGTCAAACATATAAATAGGGTGAAACTCAAAACATATAAATTATAAACAAAGTTAAAACTAAATATATCAATTTTACATGTACCTTCATTCTTCAAAGCTGGTATCCACTCCTACCAATTACAAAAGAAAAAGAGGAAGAAAGTAACAATTATTTATGGTTTGATCCATTCATCAAGGACAAACATTTGTATTTTAAGTTGCTTAAATAAATAGTCAAATATGCATTAATCTTTATACTCACAATCACAAGGGACTATATTTATATGACATTTATCCAAAAACCCTGATAATCTTACCACTTGTTCCAAGAAGCTACTTTATGATCAACTTATGGGATGCAATTTCTGTATAAAATCTGTTTTTCTCATTTTTCAATAAGTACAACATATCAAACTTAACGGTTGAAACATTTGCTTAGATGCCCTATTACCAGATAATCAAGTTTTAACATTTATTTGCTCTCCGATAGGCTTGGATAGTGATGCTCAAAGTCTGATACAATGGCTTCATCGTTGTCCTCTTCTACATCACCCTCTTCAACCTCATCCTCCCAAAATTTGGAAAGAATCTGCACACTCCTTTTGGCTGCAGCAGAAAGGGGTTTAGAAGCAGGGATAAAGGTTTGGCTTGAAGGGAGCTTGTCACTAGTTAAGCTATCAAATTTGGTGGTTATAGGTTGTGGCATAGGAACGGGAGCTAATACAACATCCTCTAGAGGAGTGACAATAGGTGCATCATGGACAACCTTATGCATGTCAGATGAAGCATCTAAGTTCTCCAATTCCTAGACAAAGCCTCCCCCAAATCCACAAGATTCCCAACATCCAAAGAAGCAAATGAATTTTGTAGTTCTAGGCTCAAATTTTCTGTACAGTCCTGCGCCATAGCTACAATGGCTTCATTGGATTGATTGACTCTAATGGTATCACAATGAGATGTGATTTGAGCTTGAGATGTAGGAGCAACCTCAGAATGGATGCCAACATCCACCTTCCAGGTTTGAGTGACAAAGCTGTGTTTTAGGAGATTTGGAAGTTAGAAAATCAAAGTGAGGTTTAAGATTTGATATGAAATTCAACATTTCATTCTTCAAAGTTTGTTTCTCCTCCTACAAATTACAACAAATATGCTGAATTGGACACTCTTTTGACAGATTTCAATTGCTCTAGTAGATGTATACTTCCTCCGGTCACTGTTATAAGCAAAAGTTGACTTTTTAGGTTCATTCAATAAATAATATATGTGGTCTATATATAGACTACATACATCATTTATTGAATGAATCTAAAAAATGAACTTTTGCTTATAAGCATGTTAAGCTTCATACTCCCTCCGGTCACTATTATAATTATAATAGTGACCGGAGGGAGTATGAAGCTTAACATGCATTCAGTTCAATTTTCACTTGTTCAATAGCCCAAGAAGCTACTTTATTATCAACTCAAGGGATACAAGTATGCAACTTGTGCATATAATTTGTTTTTTCATTTTTCAATAGAGGAAGTGACTAATTTAATGCAACCATACATGAAACTTAAAGTTCAAACATAGAAAAACCTCAAATGATTAAGTTTTAACAGAAATGTTATTTGCCTTTTGTTCAAGTACCAGCACCGTGTTAAAACGAATGTGGTTGATTGTGCAGACTACAACTTAAAATTATGAAGATCTTGGTCCATAAACTACAAGAAATATCCAAAAACAGCTATACCAAACCCTAAACCCTACAATGCACATGTTTCATATTGAAAAGCAATGAAACAAACAGCAACAGAATTGTTAAAACAACAACTACCTAACTAACAAACTTTAACAGAATTTAATTCTCCAAATAACAAAGCAGTAAAAGAAGCAATAAAAAGAACTCACATTAATAGGCTCAAACTTCTTATTCGATCTGGAAGCAATGAGTTCTTCCATTTCCAAATTCAATTTCTTCAACTTTGCAATATATTCCTCATTCAAGTCACCGACGCCGTTTTCATTAATGGATTCAATGGGTTCTAACATAACAAGCAACAAACACAATAATCAATGATCAATAAACGGAAAAAATGACCAAGAACAAAACAGGAATGATGATTGCTTGAGGAATAAGGAAATGAATACCTAAAAATGAAATGAGTTGTTGGAGATGAAAGAATTGAGATGAAACATATAGCAATGCGAGTACGAAAAGAACTAAGAAGATGAAAGTAAAGAGCTTTGAGTTTTCCATTGATTCTCCAATTTCCTCACACGTTTTCTCTTTCCCTTTTTCTTCTTTAACAAAATGATATGAGTATCATAATACTCTTTTTTTCCCCGCTCTGGTTTGATTTTCAAATATACTAACATAAATAAGGAAAATAAATATGCTTAACATACCGTAGTAGTGGTAGACATAGTAGTAGTATTTTCTAGTCTGTTTGAGATTTTAAGAGTAATCGTTGACTCTTTAATGTAAAGTTACTAAGCCAACATGGACTTTAATTAAATTAAAATATTAAAAATTTTAAAATATAGGCACTCATATTTTAATGAGCGATTAAGTTAAAGTTAGACAAAAAGGACAAAATTAAGATAAAATAAAAAAAATAAAGGATTAGACTGTTACCTTAAATTAAGTTAAGGGACTAAAATTATAATTTTGCCTAAAAAAATGTGTTAGAGAGTGTGATAGAAATATTGGTCTTGTCTAAAAGGTGTATACTCAGTTGTGGAGTCATGGTTAACTCTCCAAAATAATGAGCAATTATTTACGATAAACTCTAATGATATTCTTTCTATATTTACAAAGTCTAGTACACCCCGTAGTCGAAACTAGAGGTGGACAAATGTTGAGACTATCCTTGAAGTCGTCAAAGAGTTGTAGCGGAAGCTCCCGTGAAGATATCAGCAATTTGATAATGAGAGGGAACATGTAATACGCGTACTTGAACGAGAGCAACTTTTTCCCGCACAAAGTGTATATCCATTTCAATGTGTTTGGTGCGTTGATGTTGAACTAGATTGTCAGACAATGTAGTTCTAGAAGTAGATTTCAAATCCAGCACGATCCAAACACTACAGTAGCCATTCCTCGGTATTCAGCCTCTACACTCGATTGAGACAATGATGACGTTTTGCGGACCAGAAGATTAAATTGTCACCAAGATACATACAATACCCAGAGGTAGATCTTCTAGTGTTCGGACATCCAGCCCAATCAACGTCTATGTAAGACACGAGCTTGTCGATGGAGGAAGGATATAGGTGGAGGCCGAAATCAACAGTACCATGAATGTAACGAATGCTTCACTTTAAAGAAAACATGTGTTGCATTTTTAGATCATGCATAAAGAGACACATAAATCTGAAGACTCGAAGATGGGAATAGGAACGATCTTTAATGGTTTCTAACAATAAAATCAAGGGAAACTTAACAACCGGAACAAATGATCAAGAACAAAACAAGAGAGTTACCTTAAAGTTATTTGAGTTAGAGGAGAGATGATTCTAGTTGGCAAAGTTTGTGTATTATTGTAAATGATAAAAACTGAGAAGATGAAGCAGTTGGCCATTAATGTCAAGTTTTTACAAAATAAGCACAAGTGAAATCTCTAATACAACTCATCGTTTACGTAAATATATATGATAGCTCAAAATTGCTATATTTTGTAGGTCGTAAAAGTTACGCTTAATGGTCTTATCTTCCCGCTTCTTGTTTGATTTTTCAAATATATAAGTAAATAAAATGCGGGAAAATAAAAGCAACAAATTGTGAATTAAATATTTTCATTTTGGAATTTCTTCGGTGTGGAGGATGAAGGTGAGAAAAATACAATGAATGGATGATTTGAAATTTGTTGACTTGTTCATAAAATCTTTTTTAAGTTAAAACATATAAGAGGCAAGAAAATAAAGAGCACAGAAAGAGAAACATCAACACATATATTTATCATGGTTCACCTCACAATCTTGAATTACGTTCAATCCCCTTACACTTGAAAGATTTTTCTACTATAATCAAACTTGATTACAAGTCTAAGATCCTATCTCTCCTTGATGATTTCCTTCTATCCAACAAGATTAAGACTTTACAATAATTTGTTGTTGTTTACACTTCATATTCAAAGAGAGGTAAACTAAATTAAGCACCTAATTTTTTTTAATTAAACACAAGATATTCTAAGATGAAAGTTTTTAAGAATTTATCTAAATATTTTTGCGCTAGAATTTTAATCAGAGTTTTGGTATAGTTGAAAGTGTATAATTCTCTATTTTTTTTTCAAACACTCAAGGTCCTCTTATAGGAGATTTAAATAAAGTCGTTCTTTGAAGAGAGTGTCGTCACATCAAGTTTCGTTGAGAAGTTTTCTTTAGATTTGAAATCTTTATCTATTAAGGATAATTTTGTTGAACAATACTTCGTAATTTCTTTGTTTATTTTAGAATGCTTCGTTGCCTCCACTTTATCCTTCATAAAGGTTTGATCGTTTCTGCAACATTTCTTCTTTTAATTCACAAAGGACAAAATGTACTACTAATCGTGGACAGATCATGGACAGCGACGTTCCTTCATAAGAAGACATTTGGTCAGATGTTATTCAGAGCGTTGACCGTTGATTTGATCCTTCGGAGCTTCGTCTTCGGATCAGAGCTTATCTTCATAACTTGATGCATATTTGATCAAAGCTTAGACTTCTTGTTGACCATCTTTAGATGTGAGCTTTGTCGTTAAAGCTTATCTTAGGCATTAGAGTTTCTCTTCTTTGTTTAGAGCAGCGTGTTTCAGGGTTAGAGTGTCGACTTCATAGTCAAATTTTTAATTCTATGGTCCTGCAAACTTAAACAAACTTTAAAGTACCCAATTATTCTTCTATACATCGTTATCATCAAATATTTAGAGACGATGTTCTAAAACTCATCTTGGATCAACAAGGATCACTAATTACTCCCCCATTTTAATTCTTGTCATCCAAAATGTCCTCCGTCCCCGTCCCTGTTTCCCTTTATCTCTATGAGGAGATTTTTCTCCCGCGCCGAGATCCATCAACTTAAAAAACGATTTTTAATTATTTTAATCGAATTAATAGTAAAATATTGTTTCTCTGCAGTAGAAGCATTTTCCTAACTATGTAATTCGAGATGAGCTTTTGAAATTTAAAAGTAAATTTCGTTAATGTAATATAAAAATATGACCTGAAATGATATAAGAAGTGTCGCTCTTTGTTGGACCATGAGGTGTCCGACAGATATCACATTAGAATTTGACCAATGATATAAGTCACTTGGACATCACATAACCTCAAATATATGTTACCAAAAAAAATATAACTTTTGTTTGAGGAAGGTCGTAATGAATTTCTGATTCACGCTTCACGAAAAGATTATTGTAGCAAATGCGAGGTGAATTAAAAGTTTAACATTGAATGAAAAAGTGAATGTTGAATAATATATAAAGTGAGAAGACACATAAATTCATAATCCCTAGAGTGTGTTTGGATGGGGGAATGTTTTGAGGGAATGTAATTGTTTGAGGGAATTCAAATACTTTGAGGTGAATTTTATTGTTTGGATAATAATTTGAAGAATTTTCAAAATGATGGAAATTGATGAAGTATTTTGTTCAAGTTAAATTTAGAGAATTTCAAATGACACCTAAAAGTTAAGAATTTCAAATTTCTTCATTGCTATAATTTTTCAAATTTTGTATTTTGGTTCTCAAATTTGCACCCCAATAAATTTTCATAAAATTGCAAATTGGTCCCTTAAATTTTTCAAAAATTATAATTTGACCCCTCAAAGTTTTTGAAATTAAAATTTGACCCAATAAATTATAAATTGACCCCTCAATTTTTTCAAAAATTTTAATTTGACCCCTGAAATTTTTTGAAATTTACAAATTGACCCCTAATTTCAATTTTCAAATTTGGCCCAAGAAAATTAAAATTTATAAAAGTTCCTTAAAAATGATGACATTGAAATTTTTTATTACTCTACCCAAACAAAAGTATTGAGAAATGAAATGAATTTAATTGAATCATTTAAATTCTGTAAAATTTCCCAATTACATCATCCAAACACATTCTTAAGGTTCTGTGTTAACATTAAGAGTGTTCAAAACCGAACCAATCCAATATAAAATCTGCATATCGAACCAATCCAAATCGTAAACAGCGTTTAGTTCATATGTGTTTGGGCCATTTTTTTATTGAACCGCTGGTTTGGTTCGAGTTTGCGCGCGCATTTCATTTCATCAACAGATCGAAATGAAACCGACTGCAACAATCAGCTCTCTCCCATATAATTTACTAGTTTGTTTTTTTAAGGAATATAATTTGCTAGTTGTTCACCATTTTATGCAAATATTGTTGTGTATATAGCTTGTTGGATGGATTTTGAATAACTTGTTACAACTTACAAGTATAATCTTTTCTATTGATCGGTTATATGAGATGTTGTGTATATATGCTTATTCATATTCAGTTAATTGTGTTATTTATGATTTTTTGTTTTTTTACTTTAGATATGATGCACAGGTTTTTCATCATGTATGGCCACAACATGAAAGATCAACACTAATAGTATTTTTTGTCTCGTAAAAAACGGAATCAATCCAAGGTTTGGTTTTCTTTAAAGGGAAAAGTTAACTGAATCAAACATGTTTTTTTTTATTTCACGATTAAGATACCATCTACAACTCACTTATGTGATTGTTCAAAGCTCAATATGATGATATCTCAACTCCCACATGATCCAACACTCTTCACCTTACATTAAATCAGTTTTATAAGAATGAGTTAGACCCAACTCAAATTATAATATGGTATCAGAGTCTATCAATTCAAGTCATCCACCAAACTTAATAGTGTTGGACGTGAGTGTGTATTAAAAAAAATTCAAGTCCCACGTAGGATAAAGATAAGACTTGAAATGTGTTTATTAAAATTGTCACACTCCACCATAAAACCAAGTTTTGTAAAAACGAGTTTAACATAATATAATAACCTTCTTAAAAAAAACATAATATAATAACCTACCTCTCAAAAAAATATAAAAGCCTAATGAATTCACTTCATTAATAATTAAAGATTTAATATAAAATTAAATATAACATAGTGGTGATTGAGTTACACTATTCTTTATCGCATAACAACTTACACTGGTATTGCAAGTTATTCTTATTCATTCAAATCTCTTAAATTTTGGGAGGAGAGTGGCAAGTTTGTATGGCATTTCCTTTTAATATATCCTGCAGAGTTACAAAATGAATGATAACATATCATGATCAAGAAAATAAAATTAGCTCTAAAAGAAAAATGAACTTGATCGGCTTCTGTAGTATTCAGGTACCCTCTGTTCAAGAACAGAATGCTATCGGTCGAGCACATGTGATAAGGTTTTGAGAGTCTCACATGAAAGGAAGAAAGCCAAATATAGCCGAAGGATGACCTGTCGGGAGTACCCAACTACCAAAACTAGTTAGCTTTAGTGACAAACTAATATACCGGCAAGTCATCCTTGGCTCCATTTCACTTTCTACCTCTCCATGAAAGACTCTTAAACCAAAAAAGTATAGATTGCCACATGTATGATTGCTTACGCTCTTCAAGGTCAAAATCGATTTTGACTGATTTTGCAGAGGATTCACAACATTAGATACATGTTTAGATTGACCGTGAGATTGACAAATTCATAATGAGCTAATATGATTTTGGCTAAATTATACTTTGCAGTTTGACAAAACCACAGTGTCAGCATGATTTTGTCGAACTCACGGTCAATTCAATGTATAAATAGAGATAATTGTTTGTATTTCCTTTAACATATAAACTAGGATTCATGGGTCATCCTCTACTCTATTTTGCCACACGTTGCTACCATTTTATAGCCATAGAGTTGCATGTTAATGGTAAATGGTGATGCTAGCTCTATAGTGCATTCTCCAATTAATATTCTATTTTGACTTGCTATTCATAACTCTTCAAAGCTAAGATAGATGTTACTCTAAAAGGCAATCCCACTTTCTATCCTTATGATTAAAGCATCCGTTTTTAGGTTTTCCCTTAAAGGTTCCTTCAACATTTTAGGTCGGCAACTTTAGCAATATAATAGCACACGGACTCTATACTTCAATCAATTGTCCTAATTATTTGTGGGAATAGAATATCTTTATCAAAAATTTGGGTGCGGAATTAAGCTGAAAAAATAAGTTGGCGTCTGGAATAGGTATGGCCATGCCCATGCCTATTTTTGTGTTACGAGCAAATGCTATGTATTTGCATTAGGGTTTGGTTATTGCTTTCTATGGCTGCCGTCGTACGTCAATGGTTATCTCGCACTTCTTTACATTTTATATTTGTGAGTTCCAGCCATTAGATTACTTATAAAAAAATTTACAGAGTACCTCCGTTCAAAAAAAAAAAAAAGACTTGATGGAGTATATATGTAACATGTAACTGCAAATAACAATGAGATTGAAAGAGAAAGTTACACCAAAATTTTGTATTATTATAGATGAAACAACGATTCATTTGCTTACAGCTATAAAAAATAATTTATTTTTCAAAAGTGTAAACATGAACTCTCCATGATCTTAATCAAGGATTAAATAAAAAAATATTGAGAAAAAACAATATGATGCTTTGACCTAAAAAATCCAATATGATGCTAAAGAATAATAAAATTTATACCGGCATTAATATGAGGTTAAAAACATGCTGAGCTGGGGTGAGATCACAAAACATCTTTTTTTCAGATATAGCATCAATTACTTAAGATTTAGATACTCGAATGGAATAAAATTTGCGAACGATTAATTGTTGCAAAAGTTAAACAGGAATTGATAATAATTTCAAACTAATTCTTTTCAACCAATTTATTGAGAACAACTAGGAAATTTTTTTGGTCAATAAAGCTAAAAGTGTTTAGTGACTTGACAACTCAATATTAACTTTTTTAACAAGACAACTCAATATTAATGATTCGGTTTATTTTAGGTTACAATGGTGCATAATTTCTCCAATAATCAATCAAATTTAGTCATCTCTCAAAGAAGAAAAAAATTGTCACATAAGCAAATTTATAAGTGGAGTAAAAACTAAATTAAAGATATCAATTGTAAATTTAATTTTTTTTTTAAAACAAATCAAAATGGAATATATTGACAATAATAAGCATTCCTCCTAGCATAAAATGTATTAGAGAGAAACATTTAAGTCTTACAAATGGTAATCAAGCGAACCAAGAAAAAAAAACAGGAAAGAGAGTTGTTAACCAATGCCCAGAAGGTGCTAAGTCAGCCATGATAACCAAAAACAAAATTAACGTATTTTGCCTTCAGCCATCAATAGGATAGTAGCTTGACTTTATCAAATAAATAATGAATAGAGTCTTTCTTCTGACTAAATATTCTAGTATTTCGCTCTTTTCATATTACCCAAATAAATGAAAACCAAATTACATACATAATAGATCGCTGAGCTTTTGAATTGCCTCTTAAATAGCCAAACTGAATAAAATGGTCTGAAATACTTAAACGTTCATCCGAAGAAAAACCAATCCAATTACAAATATGTTGTCAAATGTTGCTGAAAAAGTTACAATCTAAAAACAAGTGATTAGTTGATTCTATAGCGCCACACTCACTCACACAAAGTTGGGAGTCCTAATTAATGATGCCTCGCCTAAATAAGTTATCCATGGTAAGAAGTCGATTTCTCAAAAGACACCAAACAAACAAAGATGCCTTCAAAGGGAATGTCCTTATGCCAAAGTATATTTGAAACAGGTGAATGAAAACGATGAACAAAATTAACTAGCATTTGATATGTTCCACTGACAAAATAACCAACAATCGGATCTAATTGTCATTGTCAATGGTCACTATTTCCAACCTGTAAAGTAACATTGTTAAGTAAAGTCCTACGCTCTTCTACCAACTCCTCCTCCCACGCAAACTATCGTCGCCACCATTTTCAAGTCTCTCCTCCCTATTCCCTACTCCCAACCCAAAGAAAACATATATGTCATCGACGACCATTGACTCTCAGAGAACATAAACAACCTCCTTAACCACTCCTTGAGAGAAATACTCCCTAAGCAAGGATCTGAGCAAAAGTATGTATCAACCCCATCACACACCGCCCTCCTTAAATAATCTTCAAACCAACTCCCCTCCTCGAATCCGACACTGTTATGAATTTGAATTAGAGACCTTGAAAGGAGCACACTCCAAGGTAAAAAATCAACGCTACTATACCAAGTGGGTTCTGATTTATATTGTTAAGTATGAGTCATGTATACACAGAAGAGGGGCAAGAGGCTGAGAAGGAGCTGAGCTATATGAGAGTTGCAAATTGAACTGCAGTACTATATATATTTGTTTTAACACTGTAAACCCTAATTCATCAGAGAAATAAAACGGAACTATAACTTCTCTATAGTCGCAGAGGTTGAACTGTGTTAACAAAGATCAATCGTGTCCATTGTCTCTTACTTTCGTTTAGTTTAATCATCTGTTATTGGTTGTTGTATGTTAGGATAGCAACCAATAACAGAAGATTAAGCTAAACGAAGGTAAAAAAACAATGGACATAATTTTTTAGTGAAAAAAAGTTTTAAATATGGTTTTGCATTCTTATATCTCAGTTTTAGATTTCAAACTATTAGTTAAATTGGAAGAAAACTTCATCATTGAGGTAGTTTTTTGACAAAATTTCATCATTGAGGTTGATTCCACTTTCCACACTCATTTATTTAATTAGCTATTGGGTTAATAATATCTTTGTCTCTATCATATAGAGTTAATGGTTTTAGTATAATTAAATTTTTGTTTATAGTCTACATCTTTTAGAAGCTATAAAGCACGGATACAGACACTGGATACGACACGGACACTGACACCGTTAATAATTTGAAAAAAAAATTACATAATTCAGTGTAATTATATGTGTCGATATCGTGTCGGACATCGAGACACAGCTAATCTAAAAAGTGTATGTGCTTCATAGTTCATAAGTAAATTAATGTTCTTGTCAAATTTAGCAATAAGATATCATTTAGTTGTTTTTGTTTATTATTTTAAAACTTAAATGACATAGATAAGCATGAAAATAGTGTTGTAAATAACATATATACAAGAAAAAAGTAGGATTCGCAGTGAGGATAAAAGGACGCTATGAGATGTTTATAACCTTGTTACTAGAAAGGCAATATCAGTCAAGCCAGTAATGTTTCCGACTTCAAAGGAAGCATGTCATTTCGAGGTTTTATGTTAATTGCAAAAATGTCACAATGTCCAAGGTCTTATACGTCGAGTTATTTTTTGTAATCAAAAAAGAAATTGTATATTATCAACAAAAAAAAAAAGGAAATTATATTAGAGAATGAGCCTTATCAACTTGGGCATATGAGCCTTATCAACTTGGGCATGTACTCATGAATTCAACCTATCCAAGTTTTATCAGGACTAGTATATCACGAGGAAGCATGTCCGCAACTTTATTTCTATTGCGATGAACATGGGTGAATTAACAAACATAAAATAAACCTAGCTTATCCTTAATCTTATCTATAATTTCTCCTCAATAATTTCGAATTTTAGTTTTGCAATTTAGGGTTTTTGTAATTATTTCACACTCGATTTCAACTACAAAAGTCGGTTATTTAAAATAATTGAATTAGAGTGTTTCACGACACATCAACTTAACTACAAAAATATCACGCATCAACTTTTTTTAACACGGCTATCAATGCAACCATTGTTAAATGGTAGTCTTTTTGTCCTCTTTTCCACTAGTGTATATGGATGTTGTTTCGGTTGTTTAGGGGGAGATCCCTCTCACAAATGGATTGGCACGCCTCCCAGGTTGCTCGTCGCCATAACTAGACTTCCTTCCATTGTTCATTGACTTCTTCTTCCTCCCACATTCAATCAATATGAATGAGTAAAAAATGAATCCTAAAAATGAAGAGGGGATTGTCCATAGATTTTAGCTCCACACCAAGTAACACACTATATCAAAGACCAAACAAATCAAATTAACGAAGAAATAGAAAATAAGGTGGTATATGTGGGAGAAATGATGCGCAGGCCAACATGTTAATAGTTTAGAACATACATGACCATTTGAGACAATAAATAAAGAACTAATTTGAATCAAATTAAAAATTAGGATAAATTATTAATCAATAGAGATAAGTAAAATAAGATCATAAGTACTAACAATTACATATGGTTAGAGTATAAATTAACTTAATTCTTTATAATAAAAAAAATTGGTAGGATTTAAAATGTACTAATATATAAAACATGCTAGCTAGTTGGGTTTGACTAGTGAAATATTGACCTATCTAAGTCAAATTCGAACATTTTGTTTGTAAAAAAATATTTTGGTTGCACATTTTGTCTACTTGATTTAAGCCATATTAGTTTCTCCAAGAACATTATACAAAAGTTAGTATTTATTGATCAGCCCATATGTGAAGGTCGTAAGAGTCTTACATGAGAGGAAGAAAGCCAAATATAGCCGAAGGATGACCTGCCGGAAATGAAACTAAATGCACATTTACATTGACGGTGAGATTGTCATAATTATAGTGAACCACTATAATTTTGATAAAAACTACACTTTAAAGCATTGACAAAATCACAATGCTACTGTAATTTTGTTAACCTCGCCGTCCATCTAAACATAGCCAAGTAGCTATCTAGATTTGTGGCAAATTACGATCATGCCGGCAAGTCATCCTTGGCTTCATCTCACTTTCAACCTCTCCATGAAAGACTCTTTGACCATAAGTTAACTTATCCATTATAAGTTATACCAATGCTTGCTCTATTTTGCTATAATATGTTATACATTGCTACCCTTTTATAGGTAGAAAAGTTGCTAGGAAAAAAAAATGATGCCTGCCCTCATCAATCACCAATATTTTAATTTGACTTACTATTCACTGCCCTTTAGAGGAATTGATAATTATTCCTTTTGAAAGGGCAACCCCCTGTTCAATATATTGATTCCATTTTATAAAAGAAACCATTTTGTGAATATTTATTATTAGTTTTACTTCAACACTTTTTTCGTAGTTAACTTTCCTTCAATATTTGGGTCGGCCACGTTTGCATAGATCAAATTTCTTGGTCTCCATTCTTCATTCCTTTCAATCAATTGGCCTCAATGCTAATTAAATTCCCTTTTTGTGGGAATATAATCTTTCAATTAAGAGCAGGGAATAATGAAGCACTTGTGCGTTGATTGCCATACATTTTTGGTCATGGCCATGTCAATTGCTATGAGGTTTTGGGTTATGGCTCAGTCTGAATGTGTGCTGGAAAGTGCAATGCTTTTTTACCAGCTAAGAATTTTTGGTTTTTCTTTATATTTCAAAAGTTTAAGTGTCATTTAAAAATGGGAATGAATGTGTTTAATGTCAATGGCTAACCATGAATCGTCACGTGTCCATGGTTATCCTTCAGGAAGAAAAAAAATGTCGATGGTTCTTTAGTGAGTTTATAAGCATAAACTTTTAATAATTTAATAAAAATAAATAGTTATTTGATCGATTCCCTCCATTTTTAGGTATGTTGGCTTCAACATCAAAGCGGGATGGGTTCTACTTCTACTTTACCGGCTTTGAGTTCGATATTTTAATGACTTTGTCTATATATCTCTCCTAATCAATTACTCTCTCATATCAAAATAATTTATTTTTTTGATAGAAATGCCCTAAGCCCCGACCAAAATAATTTATTTAATCATTTATCTATCAATTAAATACAGTTAAGTCATTAATTTCATCAAAACTCAATGTCACATGTATTTTCCAACTGTCCTTACCTTTTTTAGAGTAATAGCTTTTTGACTTATTTATGCAAAATGTCTTGTAACTAGGGGTCATTTAAGTTCTGGTCATTGTAATTACTGATCTATTGAAATTGATATTGCAATTACTAATCATTTAAGTTTTGGTCTCTGAACCCATTTAAGTGAAGACATGTCACAATTTTGCTGATAAAACATTGATGAACAGACAAATCACTTGACGACTCACAAAACAGGAGGGTGTTTTGATGAAAATGCTCCTGGCCCTTTCAGACAACTTTCACTTAGAAATATTATTCTACGCATTTTAGATTTTACAGAAGAGATAATTTTCACTTAGAAATATCATTCTACACATTTTAGATTTTAACAGGAGCCCAACCTTCTATTAGTCTATATACTCTATAGGTAGGTTGTATATATAAATAAATTCTGCTCTTCCTCCAGCACAAAACGCTTGCGTCCAGCATGATTTCCAAATATACCTCTGCGTGAGTTAAGTCACGCTACGTGTCTTAACTCACGTACGTTATAAGCTCTGCGTGACTTAAGTCACGCACCACTGGCATGTGCACGAGTTAACTCACGCACGTTGACCGGTGTTCAGAGTTGAAGAACAAACGTTTTTTCCATTTTGGTCAGGTTTTCAACATTCAATTTACACATTTTTAACCACTTTCACACGTTTTTTTTACCACATTAATGTTAGATACAAACTAAGTTGTCATTTCTACCTATAAATACTCTCACAAACTTCCTCTTTTCCTCACATTATCTCCTCCCACTCTCTCCCCCTCTTTCTCTTCTTCTTTTTTGCTTCTATAGTATCTAGGCTCTTTATACCCCTTTAGGTATATACCAGTAGCTTTTGGGGGGAAGTAGTGGTCCGTTGAGTTCGGGAAAAGGGCATCATCCCTTGAGGTAAAATTATGTTTGCTTTCTTTTACTCCCAAAATCTTTTTACCGTGGGTAAAAAGAATCATCATGGGGGTATAAAAGGAACCAAATTTAAATTTACCTCAAGGGATCTTGATGTCTTTTTCCCCAACAGGACGAATCACTATTTTCCCCAAGAGTTATTGGTATATACCGAAGAGGGTGAAAATAACTTTTTACCCCAAGAGGGTAAAATATATGTATTGATTATTGTAATGTTTGAATGATATTAATAAAATGAGAGTTATATTTATTAATTTTGTTGTTTATTTGTATTTATTTTTCCATTTATTTTATGTTTATGATTATGTATTGAATAAATAAATATTGAATAAATAAAATCAAATTTATTTTCTAATTTCGTATTTAATGAATAAATAAATTAGAATAAATATTGAATTAGAATAAAATAAAATTTTATTTCTAATTTCGTATTTAATGAATAAATAAATTAGAATAAATATTGAATTAGAATAAAGTGAACAAATAATTTAGAAAATAAATAATTTAGAATAAAGTGAACAAATAATTTAGAATAAAGTTAATAAAATATTTTAGAATAAAGTAAATAACATAATTAGAAGATAGTAAATAAATTAAAAAAAAGTAGCTGTTTTGCGCCACTTAACTTGCGCCACTCAACTTAACTTACGCCACTCCACTTAACGTGCGCATTATTTTACACTTGCGCTAGTTAACTAGCGCATGGGCATTTTGGGCATGGCTGCAGGGTGCGAGTGTTTTGTGTTGGGGGAAGAGTAGTAATCTATATAAATTGTTTATTTTTTTACGGGATTAGGGTGGATACTGATAAAATTTAGGTGGGTTTAAGCCTAAAACCCAGTATGGGCCAAATCGAAGACCAGCATTGTTCGTTGACGTGGTCGGATTCATTGGGTTCAAGTTGAACGAGTTACATGTGGGTCGTATTGAGTAATATAGGTGTTTACCTTGATTTTCGGTGGTTTACAAATGGTTACTTGCAAGATCAACCAGTAAATCTTAGGACATATCGTGTTTGTTATTTTTCAGAAAAGGATGAATGTTCTTGATGTTTTTGTACAGAAATATGAATATAACCGTCGAATCCAACAAAGGTTGAATTCAGTCGAGATTATCTTCAAAGTATTAAAGTAAATTGCTTGAAAAGAACAAGTATATTGCTAGGAATTTAAAGGAACAAACTTAAATTGCATAAATTGAATGTAAATTGGTACACAGATTCATACATTGAGAATTGTCACTCGTTTCTCTCTGAAATGCAGATAGTTCGAGTGCAAGTTTTCTGTATGATTGAATTGTGACATGTTTTTCCTATGAAAAACTATTATTTATATTAAGTAACTACCTACACAGAAACGTTCGAACGTAACTGCTAGTAACTACCTAAAATACATCTTAATTGAATTTCAACTAAGATCCTTCGATGGTAACCGCTGCGTTATTTCTTCATTCGGCACCAACTTCTCTTCGACCTCTGCTTCCTTGTCGAACCAATTCTCTTTGACTCCTACTTGTTAGTCGAACCAATCACCATGAAGACAACAAATCTCTTTAAGTCCAAAAACTTGACTAAATTAAGGAGTCGAAACTCATTAACTCTCTTCAAAACTTGAGTCAAACTTCATTGACTACATTTATTGTAGCCTGTCGAAAATACAGGCTAACAGTGGGTTGTGCCATGTATTATGTCGAAATTTTTGGCTCACTAAGACTCGGTCTTCTTTGCTTGGAACCAGGGACGGCCCCACATACAAGAGTATGTGGGCCTTGGCCCTCGCTACTTCAAAAAAAAAAACAGAAAAATAATACCAATATATATTATGTAAAAAAGAGGAAATGATAATGAACTTTAATTAAGTTATTAAAGTCCATACTATAAATTATATGGGAAATCTATCCAATTAATTATTGTTAGATTAGATGTCGTGATCCGAGTTTGAATTCAGGATTCTCGCTTATGTGTGAGTTTTTAAGTGAATATTTCACTCCGTCTTTCTATGAAAAAATCAAAATTAATAATACTTTAGTTTTACCAAATCAACAAATTGCACAACGAGAACCTAACTTCAATAAACAAAAATGAGAACCCCTAAATTGTTCATTTTTTGATAGAAGATACTTGAGTACATTATCACACAAGGAATTATGAGCTTTGATTTCCTTCACAATTTGTTGATTTTCATTGACATTGAAAATGAGAACATCATTCAATATATCTAAAATATGAAAAATTGTAGAGAACAATTATGATGTATATTTATACTTTTAAAAATAAAATTTGGACATCATACACACATACATATTTTATTTTTGTTAAATTATATGTGTTGCCCACACTACTTAAAATTCTTGGGTCCGTTCCTGTTTGGAACAACGTCAAATTTGGTTTCCTCTTGACATTGTTTACTACAATTTATTAGACTATCACTAATGTCAAGTTAGTTACATTTTAGTTTCAATTTTGCTATGGTCACAGTTAGTTATTTAGTTAGTTAGTTGCTAAGTGCTTAGTTAGTTCATCAGCTGTACCATTGTATATAAAGTACATTCCTACTCATTTTGTAATTAATTTTTCATTCAAACAATAATTAGAATGAGAGGATTCATCAATACAACTTAATCTTTATATGGTATCAGAAGAAAGAAAATCATGTTCCAATTTTCTCACATTTTCTTGTTGACCCCTCTTCCTTTTTTCTGCGATTTTCCAGTTCACTTGCTTTATCCCCTTTTCTCTTGAAAATAATCTCACCTTCAAGGTATTTTTATCATGGATTTGATCCAGAATTTGGATCAACAATCAAATCTGGTTTTCATAAAAAAATCAAGATAATCCTAACATTGTTCTTGTATTGCATACATTGCTTGGTGAAAGCAATTACAACGCTTGGCATCTTGCAATGATCACTTCTCTCAAAGTGAAAAATAAATTTGGCTTTGTTGATGGTTCTATTTCAATGTCGCATGTTGGTGTGAACCTCTTCATCAAGCTTTGTTTGGCAACAATAACATCGTCTGCTCTTGGATCCTCAACTCAATCTCAATGGATTTTACTTCCATTGTCATCTATCATTAATCTGCAGCTGAAATGTGGAATGTTCTCAAAGAACAATTGCATCAATGGAATGGTCCCAACTTTCCAGCTCAAATACGATTTATTTGCATGTTCGATCTTTATGAGAAGAACCCGGTGAATTAAAACCTGCATATAACATTCAATTCGCACATACATAAGATAAGAGATATAAGTATTTAGAGTTTTGATTTTGGAAGAGTTTAATATAAAGAAATTATTTTATAATCCTTCTTCAGGGTGAAGGTTTCTATTTGTAGAGCAAGATCCACCACTTTATGAAACTATTAATTACTATAGAGTTTTCTAGTTTCTAGGTTTTGAACCGAGGACCACAAAATGGAGTATAATGTTGCAACTAAGTGATCTCTTAGTAATTTTTTTGGATAGTAAACAAACTCCCTCTCCAACAAGTCGGCCTTAGTTTTCTCTCTCTAAGTTTTCTCTTCCAAATTTTCCATTGAGGGGTGGTTTTGGGTCAATTCTTGACCTGAAATCACCCTTCTTCATCTCTTTCTCTATATTTCAATCTAAATAACTGATTTTCACATAGATCTAGGTTTTTTCTTTGTGATTTCATCATCTAAGTGTGGTGGTTTGTTGTTCGTCATCTGGTGCGGCGTTATTTGATTTCTCGTCTTCTTGCAGTGTTCATTTGATTCATATTGAAGATCGATTATTCAATTAAAAATTTGGGCGTCAACGTTGCAGATCCGGAGGCCATGGATAATCCGGTCACTTTAATTTTATCATATATTTTTGTAGGCATTATGCCGTTGTATGCTATTAACTTGGATGTTTTGAGTTTGTTCGCAGATTCATCCTATACGTTTTTAGCGGTGTTGAATGATGTAATCTCTCGATTTGAATGAATGAATATCATTTTGTTTTTGTCCAAAAAAAAAGTGATCTCTTAGTAAACCGACAACTACAATAGAGTTTAACATAAGAATTTTTTATAACTTTTAAAATAATTAATTACTAATTATTTTAATAATTAAAGGAAATAATAAAAGTAATTTCTAAAAAATAAAAAATGACGACATGACATTCACGTAGACATCGTAATGTATATCACATCAGTTTAAAATATTTCACATCATCAAATTTTTTTTCACATCTTGACAGTGGACCAAATTTATGAAATTTTTAAAAATAAGAGGACTAAATTGCGAAAAATAGAAATGAGTTTATATTAAACAAAATGAAGGGACCAAATAATATATGAGACTGACAAATATTTTAAACGTCACACTCAGCATGAGACGGAAAGAATAATACATCAAGACACTGAGAATACTTGAGCTAGAAATGATTAGGTGAAAGAATACTCATGAGTCTTGAGCTAGTTACATAGTGTTTCTTCACTTCCTATGGAGTTGCCCACCAACAGAACAGCCAACATTGTACCAGTTAATGATAGTCAATGGTGTTCTTGTCAAGTTATCATAAACAGCTAGAGACTTTTGAAAGGTTTTATATTGTCTACAGAACTCATGTAATTGTCAATGCATACGTACATATATTGAGAAAAATTTCATAACATGTGCATTAATGAAAATTTCATTAGCTGTGTTATAGTGTGGACATTTCATAGTTACTTGAATGAGTTTTAAGTTACTATTGTAGTAGTACACAATTCCATATATATGTATATATATACTTGAATGTTGATAACAAAATAAATGTGCAAAAAACACAACCTTCTGGCTGCCAGTGTAACTTTCCATATATCAAATTATGTACCTCACGCCACATTGATAAGAAAACATGATATATATTTCAACAATGCATATTTCAAATCAAACTTAAATTTTTAGCTCTAATATAAGTCTCATATGAGAAGAAAGAGAGGAAAAGTGAGCCCGGACTACTCGCCGACAACACCCAAATGAGACAGGACTCTACATTTGTGGCAAAGGCCGCCGGCAAGTCATCCTTGGCTCAAATGCACTCTCCCTGCCTCTTCATGCAAGACATTTGAGCAAATCATCAACATCAATGAAACTTAACTCATAACCTTGTAAACTCAAATATATGTTACACCCTTCATTAGGCTATGTATTTATAAGCACAAAAATAAAAGTCAAAGCGATATTGCTTCAATTTCCCCAAAAAAAATTATTCCATATTAGACATTATTGACCCCTTATCAACGTGTCAGTCCTTGATTCTTCTTATCCAAAATCGTTATTGTTGTACATATAGAATAAATTTTTATTTTGCTACAGAGAAAAGAATAATAGTTGACAATATAATTGGTTCATTTTCTTCCCAAAATTGTTTGTTGATTGATTAATAATTACTCTTGTTATGGGAATAGAATATAACAAGGGGAATTAAAGCTGCTAGAAACTCAAAGTAGTGGTTACCCATATGTTTCTCTTATGGCATTGTCGATATGAATTTGTTCTCACAAAATATAACTGATAAGAAGATCGTATCTTAAAAGATTTTGACTTAATTAATGGATTCCATAAGAATATAGGCTAATATCATTAAATCATGATATGTACGTTCTATCCCAGTACGTTCTATACAATTTTTTTATTTTTTGCCATGGATGTGTGCTCTAATAAGCTTTCTTTTTTTTTTTTTTTGAACCATAATGCTCATGTTCATCTAAATAGCAAGAAACAAAAAAAAATTGGTTTTAGGGAGAAAAAAATTATGGTTAATAGCACTTTTGATCTTTGTAATATAAGACCAATTTAATTTTAGTGTCTATAATTTTTTATTCATCCACTTAATTATGGTTAGTCCAATTTTAGACCTTAATAGCATTTATCGGTTCAAATATGCTTATGTGACAATTGACGTGGCAAATGCATTTGCTTAATTAGCTCTCGTTTTTTTATTAAGTAGCGCTCACACATTTTAAATATGGAGAAGTGAGGTGACTGAGGTACGAATCTCGGCCCCTGCATATAATATACAATATTTTTATCAACTGAGTTAAGCTCACGGGGATAGCTCTCGTGTTTTTAATAATATGTTATTTTAGATTATGTAATCTAAGAAATTGTAATTGTAAATATAAAAAAAAAAAGTTTAAATATGCATTTTTTTAAGAAAGTTTAAATATGCATTTGTTCCACGTAAATATACCATTTTTCTTTGCTTTTCTGTGCCTTATCAATTTTTGTTTGTTTTCATCATTGCAAATATATCACATTTATTCTTGGTCAATGTCGTTTTGTACTTTTGTTTAAATCACCAGAATATTTAATTATATTGAAATTGATCTCTGTAATATTAAGAATATTTGATTTTTGTCCCTTCAATATGAGTGAGAGAAATGACTAAAAAACATTACAATGTATCACGGGGATCAATTCATGTATGAATTAATATTACAGGACTAAAACAAAATAACAAGGACGAAAATCAAAATAAAATATATTTGTAAGGATTGCTTGAGGTATCCAATGTGGGTGAAAGACCCCCTGTTTATAGTGAAGTACTGATAATATGATTCTTTCCGTTGTTATTCCTACTCTTGTGATTTAGTACAATTATTTTAACTGAAACATTATTTTACTTCACCCATTAATAAATCATGAATTTTGTCAAATTTGGGACTATTCTTTTATGGCTTAAATATGTAAAACGTCTCTATAATTTCGCGTGTTTTTGCAAATCGTCCCTGTATCTCTTTTTGTTTCAAAAACATCCATGTAAGTTACTAACCGTTTGCAATTCGTCCTTCCCGTTAACACCCGTTACAAAAACGTTGTGGTGGCAGACGGAAACACATGCGGCGAAGTGTGAGTTGGCAAAAATTTGCTTATGTGTCAAGAGAGATGATGAGTGGCTAGAAAGGAGGGACCAAAACCAAAAACGCAAAATTGCAGAGGGATGAAATTAAAAAAACGTACATTTTGTTCATTCCTCTCCCTCGTGTTTTTTCTGCTTCATCTCCAACCCCAATTAAAACTCTGTTGGAACAAAGGGTGTTTCACAAAATCACCTATTGAGTTTTGATAATAACAAGGTATTAAAAATTATCAATTGGATATGCTAAACATTTGTTCAAGTGTACAGGATCATAATCAAAGTACTATTCATAGAGATTCTGATTGAACAAGTCATAGAGCAAAGGAAATTTATTTGAAGCTTAAAGCCTCTGAAGAAATACGTCTGAAGAACTGCGTCTGAAGCAACGGGTCTGAAGAAGAGTTCCTGAAGACACGTCATCAAAAGCGAGGACATCAGAAGCAATGGACATCAGAAGCATATTTCATTAGAAGCCACTTCACCAGAGTTGACAAAGGACAATGTACGAAATGTACGACCACTAACTCTGCAACCACCATCTCTGCATTCTTTGTCTCCACATCAAGACAAAGATAACAGTAACTTGGCTGCAGACGTTGTTCCTTTTGTTATGGAATGGATTTGAAATTAGTTCTTCATAGGA
>Ga0315914_1002122_pt1 | contig 30345 bp, 16 predicted proteins | sample MpolenodulesMG_FD_203920 | JGI IMG/M metagenome (GOLD analysis project Ga0315914, IMG submission 203920) | Medicago polymorpha root nodule microbial communities from Los Angeles, California, United States - elongated nodules | ecosystem: Host-associated > Plants > Roots > Nodule | place: USA...
GTATTTCTTCTCTCTCTCTCTCTCTCTCTCTCTCTCTCTCTCTCTCTCTCTCTCTCTCTCTCTATTTTATCCGCTGCATTTAGATTCTGATTATCACTTCAGAAGCTGAACTCTATCTGCTTCTGATCAGTGACTTTAGTAGGAGAAAACGAAGAAAAAATAAACACAATTCAACCCCCCTTCTTGTGTTTTTCTCACCTTCACCTTTCAGGTGTAATAATTAAACATCTACTCCCATCCTCAATAACGACGGTTTTCCTACTCCATCTCCACCTCCACCCGCGAAACTGCATTTAAAAAAAATACATGTTTTTCATTTTTTTATATAAAAAAAATAGTAATTAAATTAATAATAAAAGATCTAATACATCTCTTTCAAACGAGCAAGATAAAAAAATGTTTTTCCATTTTGATACCTATTTCTAAGTTAATGCGTATAAGATTATTAAATATAATAAGATAAATTCCAACATGGGGAACGAGGTGGGGGTGGATGTGGGGCGGGTATAAGCATCCCCTAGCCTTGCCCCTGGACTAAAAAATTGGGTTTCCCCCGCACCCACTTATCATAATTCTTGTAATTTTATAGACATTTATATACAAATTATTTTTTGATAAAATAAAATAATAAGTTGGGCTACAGAGACTCACCATCGCCAGAGCAGACATCAAAGTTCAAAGAGCATTTACACACCTCTTTCAAACAAGCAAGATAAAAAAAATGTTTTTTCATTTTGATACTTATTTCTAAGTTAATGCGTATAAGATTATTAAAAATAATAAGATAAATTCCAACATGGGGAACGAGGTGGGGGTGGATGTGGCGCGGGTATAAACATCCCATAGCCTTGCCCCTGGACTAAAAAATTGGGTTTCCCCCGCACCCATTTATCATAATTCTTGTAATTTTATAGACAAATATATACAAATTATTTTTTGATAAAAAAATAAAAATAGATAAGTTGGGCTACAGAGACTCACCATCGCCAGAGCAGACATCAAAGTTTAAAGAGCATTTACACACCTCTTTCAAACGAGCAAGATAAAAAAATGTTTTTTCATTTTGATACCTATTTCTAAGTTAATGCGCATATGATTATTAAATATAATAAGATAAATTCCAGCATGGGGAACGAGGTGGGGGTGGATGTGGGGCGGGTATAAACATCCCCTAGCCTTGTCCCTGGACTAAAAAATTGGGTTTCCCCCGCACCCATTTATCGTAATTCTTGTAATTTTATAGACATTTATATACAAATTATTTTTTGATAAAAAAATAAAAATGGATAAGTTGGGCTACAAAGACTCACCATCGTCAGAGCAGACATCAAAGTTCAAAGAGCATTTACACACCTCTTTCAAAAGAGCAAGATAAAAAAATGTTTTTTCATTTTGATACCTATTCCTAAGTTAATGCGTATAAGATTATTAAATATAATAAGATAAATTTCAACATGGGGAACGAGGTGGGGGTGGATGCGGGGCGGATATAAGCATCCCCTAACCTTGCCCCTGGTCTAAAAAATTGGGTTTCCCCCGCATCCATTTATCATAATTCTTGTAATTTTATAGACATTTATATACAAATTATTTTTTGTTAAAAAAATAAATAAATAAGTTGGCCTACAGAGACTCACCATCACTAACACAGACATCAAAATTCAAAGAGCATTTACGAATATATTTTCACATCACTCACAAAAAAGTCCTCTATTGACAAAAGAAGTTAAAACCAAAATCTTGTAAATCAGTCAATTTCCTACCATCTAAATCAACCTTCATCATCATTATCATTCATATACTTATGGATTCCATTTCGGTGCCCTAACCCTTTGAGTTTTGGTAACAAATTTCAATGCCGACAAATTTCATCTTATCTTAATACTTTATTTGATGCTGGGGACTTTTAATTGGCTTTTCTCACGTGGCTTTTATATTCTTTCCTCTTTTTTTTTCCTGCCTTTTAGCTTCTTTAGATATGAGATACAAGTAATGTTTATAAAATGAAAAACCCAGAAAATATATATTTAATTCCACATAAGAAACAACTATTGATATATATTCCTTTATAGATGTCCATGTAAGCTATTAAATTACAAGAATTATGATAACAACACACGTTAATACATAAAAATGTATTAAAGAACACACCTTAATACATAAAAATGTATTAAAGAATGTGTTAATATCACTCTTTCAAAGTACAAATATATCATGAAGTGTGGTAGTTAACTTAACTCGACTTTGAGCAAGCATATCATGTTCCTTAGGGTACACATTGATTAAAGTTCACATCCACATTTACATTATCTCTCTAATTGTAACCAGTGCCCTACTTTGATTAGAGTGTTCAACCAAAACATTATTATGTTATTATCAACCAAATAGTAGAAGTTAACATTATCTTGTAATAAAGAACAGGCTTAGGTAGGGATCATCCTTCGCATGCAAGTCAAACCAAACCTAATTTTTTTCTTCTTCTATGGAAACACAAAAGATGAAGTTGAATCAAGTGGAATCTACACGAACCTAACATAACATATTGATCATTTTGACTGGTGCATTGTAATTTTATAAACGTGTTTTTTTTGGTTACATATTCACAATTATTTAGATCATATTCACAATTTTGAGAACCAATCTTTCTATTGCCTTTCTTTAATTACTCATGAAACTAAATGTTTTCACATTGTAATTAATCTATTTTGATTGTAATCAATATCATGTGTATACTTTTGTCTAGAAACCAAATATTGATTTTTTTTTTTACTCCACACCTAGTTCGTCCACAGAATAACACACCTACTCTTCTCAATTTTACTTATTTTCATTCCCTAGTTATCTGGTTTTTTTTGTCTTATTCAAATAACAATTTTTTAAAATATACACCATCTGGACACTATTATAAACAAAACTTCACTTTTTAAATACATTAATTATTCAATGTATCTAAAAAGTGAATTTTTACTTATAATAGGGACCGGAGGAAGTATGAGTTTTTGGGAATAAAAAGTACATTATGCAAAATTGAAATTTGAGTTTTTTGAACACAATTTGGAAAACTCTTGAAGTTTAGAATTTTTTTTTTGTTTTGAAAAGTCAAATTCTAAAAAATTCAAATTTAAGCTTTCCAAAAAAATTATCAAGCTGGGGAAATAAAAGTAAACATTTTTTAGGGCTAATAAACAAAATTTAAAAAGGGTAAAATGTGATTTTTGATGAATTGTGGAGCTAAAAGGTAAGTGTGGGGGTATAAAAAAGACTTTCAAGAATAAAAGATACGATATTAGTCACCTCGTTTGATTTTATAGGCTTAGGGTCTTAAGTGGTACTCCATTGTGTTTTAAACTTGCTTATCACATTTCTATTTTTTCTCACACACCTCCTTACTAAATGGATAATTTGTGGAGGGAGAAAAAATGATTGGCTAAAGGATGGCGTATAAGAAACATTAAAGAGTGTATAAAGTAACTCCATTTGTTATTGCTTTCAGAATATGTCTGGACCCAAAACAACGCATTACAGAGCGCTGGCCTTGTAAAAGGAAGTTTCTATTTGCACTCCTTGTTTTTGTAATAAAATCCATGATTCCTTTTTTTTTTTTTTTGGTAGTGTCCGGGATTCGAACCCCAGACCTTGCATATATTATGCATTGTCCTTACCAACTGAGCTAAGTTCGCGGAGACAAAATCCATGATTCTTTGAAGAGGAATAAAATTAACGAGTTAATTCATGTTTTCTCTAAAACATCTTATTCATTATTTTTTTTATTTTTTACTTTTTTGTTTTGTTTAAACCTTCAGTTTCTAGAAGAAGGTGACTCTAGTGATTTGAAGTGTGGAAAATAGAGAAATTAACAAGAAAAAAACGATTTTAAAAAAAAAAATCAAATTAGAAATTTTTCTACAAACAACAGGGAAAGAGAATTAACTAGGTCCTCTGTAGGAGGCACGTGCTCTATATCTTATTCTTGAACTTACTCTCCTCTATTGGAGGTAAATAATGTCAGACAAAAAATTATCCTGCTCATAAATTCAATGCGAGTTCTTAATTTTGATATTGACCTACTCTCTTCGGTCCTATATATAAGAAAATATTCTTTTTTTAGATACATTTAATAATTAGTGTATTCGGTCTTCATTGTAAATTAGATACATTAATTATTCAATATATCTAAAAAAAGAATCTTTTCTTATATATAGGACCAGAGGGAGTAATGAGTAAGACATACTCAAATAAACACACATACCAGGAGGTCAAAATGTGGTGACCCATGTTTGAGCCTTAAATTTCACATAAAATATCTGCACAACCAAACCACTAGATTGTAACAAGGGGACATAATATAGTTTAAATATTCATTAGCTGACATAAACCACTCCCTCCGAAATCAATTATAAGCAAACTTTTACTTTTTAAGTTCATTTAATAAATGAAACCTCCTTGGATTGACCTAGTGGTATTGACTTGGAACTTGAGAATGTGCTCCTTCTCAAGGTCTTATGTTCGATTCTCTCTCATGCCAATTTAGGTGAACTAATTTAGCTTCTTCAAAAAATAAAGTTCATTTAATAAATGAAGTATGTTGTCAACTAACAATGTTAATATTGTTAGGCTTAAAATCTTTATACAAGTTTGACTCTAAAACCTCATAGTTGTGTATGAGTTACATATGATGTTTATTACTTTATCTAGAGACAACAAAAAAGATACACATTTTTTTACAACCCACTTTTTTTTTAACTGATCTTTTTTTTTTTGACAAAACTTTTAGATTATTTAAAGAGAAATGATATTTAAACAACTATTTTTTGATAACTTTTTCTTTCATACTCACATTATGTTTTTACTTTCTTTTTATATTGCTTTGATTTTTGTGTCAATACACCATTTTTCTTATAAAACTTTGATTGTCTCAAAAATAATTATCATATAAAGGGATATTCAAATGACACAACTCCTTTCAAAAATACGGTGTTTAACTTTTGGAACGTACAAAACGTGTCCAACAAAAGTTAATTTCTAGGTCATCATGTATAGCCTCATATGTGCATAATCTTTTGATTCATTTTTGTTTCAATGTATATTCCAATAAGAGTAATGCTTAATATCGCGAAATATTGTTTTTCGACTGGTTCACCAAACATGCATATTATTACTTTGAGGCCAAACTAATACCACTTTTTAATCACCTGATACAATAAAAGGGTCCTACTACTCTCTATCATAATGAGAAAAACGATTGGAAATAATAAAATTGGTTTTAAAGATGAAAAAAATTTGTTTGTCCAAAGCCAGGGTAGGTGGTGGAGTAAAGTTTTGGATGGACAGCCACGTGTGTTTGCAAGTGAACAAAATCAAAATGGATAAGTCTTGTAGTGTGTCAGACTAACTTTACTTCAATTGGTAATTGATTTGAATACTTTGTTAAGAATTAATAGCTATACAAAAGTGTTTCGTGATCAATTCGTGAGGAATTATGTCGGCAGATATAGCAGTGTTCTTCCAATAATTCTTGTGTACCAAGTCAAGAAGAAGAAAAAAATCTTGTGCTTCACAGAACTTAACCGTTACTGTTACTCATGCACAACAACTATCTTCACCCTCATCACTTCATCGGCCCTCGAGTGTAACTAACAACCTTCAATGAGAAAAATATGGCTTAAAAGAATATGATGAAAGGAAAACAATTCATGCATACTTATATTTGTAATTTGGTGGATAATTTATTCTTTTGATATAAATTAATATAACTCATATTTATAAAATTAACATCAAGTATAAAGTATAGATTTAATTCATATATATACACTATTACAGTGTAAATATTCTTCACACTAGTTCAACTATGATGGAGTGAATCAAAAGTAATAATTGAACTAAAGTGAAAAATATTTACTTGGGTGCGTTTGGTTTGCAAAACAGCAAGTACTGTACAGAAGTATAAGAAAGAACAACACAATACAAGGCAGAACAAGACATGACAAATTTTTATGGGGCATTGAATAAATTTTTGTTTTATACGATTTTTAGGGGACAAAATGTTATTTTGGTATTTTAGACAATCTGTACGTGGGACAAAAAGTTGTGATGTGGTTTGGTGAGGGACAAAAATATCAGTTTTTGTCATGTCCCTTGCCTCAAGTTTGTCCTGTACCTGAAACAGTTTTACAAATCAAACACTGGACAACTGGAATTGTTCTCTCATGTCCTTATTTTTTAGCAAATCAAACACACCCATATATGAGAAGAGAGTTGTATAATATCTGTAGTATCTCATATGAGAAGAAAGTATAATTTTCTCAATTTAAAAACATTAATTTCATAGTATATAGTATAGTATATACGAGTACTGTATTAAATTAATTGTTAACTCTGCACTTATTGTTAGCCAAAAACAAAAATCAACCAACCAACTAATTTTCATTATCCCTCCTTAATACTACTATAGCACAAGTTTTTACTACTACGTATATTCTCTTTCCATCGTTATCAATATCAGTTTATGATACCTAGTCCAAAAAAATTATATAATCAGTTTATGATACAATGACGTAGAAACCGTACAAAATATTTTTTCCACTTGTCTCCCAAATATCATCCACTTTGACTAAAGAGATATTCTTCTAAACCCTCAGCATATTCTTCAGCATAGTCTTTAACGACAATTTCCATGCTTCTTTTAGATTCATGAATCACAATTAATAAACACGTAGATAGCTAAATTGACATAATTTATTTGTGATATTTTTTTTTTGTTGACACAGAAAAGAATGTGTTTTTTATTGAGGTGAAAAGAATATAAGTTTATCTCTAGTCTCCATACAACTCTTAATTTTTTTGTTACAACATAAAACTCTTAATTACTCTGGATAACTCATGAGGATTATTAAAATAGCTAACTAATGCCTAACTAATGTATGATGTACAGATTAATAAAATAGCTTGGAGAGGGATTTGAGTTTGGTTTTTAAATTAATGCATATATGTGATTCTTTTGCTCATACATTTGACTTTGTAACCTCAAACATAAGCATAGTGACAAAGTTTAAAATCTCATCTAAAACACGACATTTATAAAATGGTCATTAGATGTGCCATTTTAATTAATAATAATAAATTCTCTTTTATCCAATTATTTTAAAAAAAAAAAATTGGAAGGGGATTTTACATTTGGCATTCAAGTGCATTTCAATATATTAATGTGATTTTTGCTTATAAAGAAATGGATCAACCTCTCAACTATGAATGAAAAAAGTGGGACGACATTAGATTTTAGCAAAAATTTAATGAACATTCTTAAAGACAAAAAATATCTTCCTTAATTTAAAATAAAAGGATGATGATGTCTTATTTTAAGATAACGAAAAATTGTTGAAAAGAACCCATATGCATACCTCACCATCACTTTAAAGAAATGAGTGAGGTTTTAATCAATGACATAGGAAGAGATATCCAATTAATCACATATTTAGCTTCTTCTTCTTTTGTGATCGTGATTTTTTTTTTGTTGGTAAATTGATGTTTACACTTTACCCTTACGTACAGACAAAAACAAAACTAGGAACAACTTAAAAAAAAAATACTAAAGTTGTTATTTTATTGACAGATAAACCATGCTTGTACTCGCCATGAGAAGCATGCTGCCAAAAGATTTGAATATGGTCAATTAATTAAAAGCTTTAACATGGTTCGTGTTCAACACATTCTTAGCAGAAAAACTAACCAAGACATGTTTTTAAAACAAAATAATGATTTATATAAGGTGGGTAGAGTTTGCATGTGATGAAGTTTTTGCTAGACTCTGTTAATAAAATTTTAATTATCGAGAAAAAAAAATCTTATCTCAGTAAACCGTTTTTTTGTTAGAATGAAAAAAAGGAAAAAAAAGAAACCCACAAATAGACTAAGTCTAAAACATCAAGTCTCAACACTTTCTTCAACTTTGATGGAGGAGTCTATCAAAAGATCACATTTAGTTTTGAATAGCGTCTGAGATTGATCAAAATATTTACACAATAATTATCATCTTTAAATACACGATGAAAAGAAATATTAGAAATATGTTGATTTAACAGTTTGATAAGCCGAAAATGTGATAAATTAATTCTAAAATTTTTTTATCAACATTATGATTATAATATTAATTCATGTAGGCTAGAAAGTCCACAAGCAATTTTGATATTAATTTACTTAGCCGCTATAGTAGCTGCATAGGTGAGACCGCGAGAGAATATGCATCACGCAGCAAGTCGTACCCGCCATGAAATGGGACCCACGCTAGCACTTTCCTTGATACTTCGTCTTTAAGTTAAAGCTCATCTTTTGTGATAGAGAGTGAGTGAAAAGAGAAAATAAGAAGAGACAAAACAAGTCTTAAGATAAGGTTCTATAACCAATCATGGAATTGTTTGTCTAATTTACAGGGTGGTAGTTTATAATGTTGGTTCTCATTGTGTATTTGATCCATCCTTATTCCTTAACCAAGGGGAAACGACCTTTTAGAAAGTAAGTTCAATGGTAAAATCATAATATACCACTTTTTATGATAGAAAACGGATGAATTCAATGGTATATGTTCCTACGAATTTAGAGGCAAGGCTCGGTTCTGTAAGTGAAAAGAGGCCCATAATAAAATAAAAACGTATTTTTTTAAAATAACAATGTTCTATTTAAAATTTTAAAAAGATAAATACAAGATCTGTATATATGCGATACACCCAAATGTGAAAATTACTGCCGTATACATGAGGAAAAGGAAATCAAATCGGGGAAGAAGAAAAAGAAAGTCTGATGGGGTGATGGTGATGGAACGCGTGATATCAGAGAGAAAGAGAATAATGATTTTTTTAGTGGGGTAGTACTTAGTAGTACTACTGAGCTACACATTTTTTTCCGAGACCCATACCTTGGGGAGGCCCGGTTCCATTGAACTCTTTGCACACACCAAGGTCCGATCCTCTATATAAGTGAGACAAGTTTTACATTTTGTACAAACTAATTTTTACGGTTGGATCAATAAATATCATAATTAGATAAACAAAAAGATATAAAGTGATTTATTGATGTTCATATTAAATAAAATATGAAGTGATTTGTTGATCTAATGATGAAAATACACTTTTGTATGGTGGAAGACCATTTTGTTTATGCATGTTGAACAAAACAAAACTAGAGTTTGTTAAATTACAAAATCCACCAATTTTTCAAAAAAAAAATGCTTATAAAATGTTATTCATATTAAAATGTTCAATATAATGAGGTATATCAACCAAGATTTGAAAATTAGTTAAAAACGTGGTTGTCTCTTTTAAGTATATGAGCAACATTGTTTGCTTGTCTTCTAACAAACTTTTTACTAGAGTTTCTATATTAAAAGGAAATCAAATCTCAAACCCACTTGGATTGACCTAATAATATTAGTTTGGAACCTGATAGAGTGCTACTTCCAGAGGTTTCAGATTTGATTCCCTCTAATGTCAATTTTAATATCACCAAATTCAATAACACCGTGCTAGATAAACTTAAGTTAGTCTGAGTCCACAATGTGACTCCAAACTTTGTTTTGTTGCGTTGTTTCCAAATACTACAAATGATTGAGCCAAAAATCTGGAATAACGAAGCATCCACATGAGTACTATGGGATGCACTGTTCTGGACAGCAGAAAACATGTTAGTATGCTGCCAAATGTAAGAAACTATTGGGGTAACTAAAGATATATTGAGTGCAACTCAATTGACAATGGCAAAAACGTTAACATGTGGTTTAGATCCCAACTATAATTTTGTTAACATTTTCGGTAATTTAGTTTATTAATATGTATCAATTTTTTTACAATTATAAACTTGAATTGAAATACAATATCATATATAATTCAATTTTCTAAAGTAGTAAATTTAGCTATAAATTTTTTTAACTTTAATTAAAAACCGTACGAAAAACAATGTAAAGAATTGTACCTAAACTTTTACCTAATCTAAAATGTTATATTAAATATTAAGGTATAAAGGAATATTAACAAATGCTTAAACTCCCTGATTGGTACTCTATTTATACATAGATCAAATTATTTATTAAACCATATGCACATGAAATAATTTTTTAAATATTAAACCCTATCAGATTTAAACCTTAATTTTTTTATTGACAAATCAGATTTATCATGCCTTACAAAACCTGACTTGAACAATCTTATTGGTGTATCTTATTTGGTTATTTTAAATTGACACGTTACATTACAAATTTCTCTCTCTCTTTTACCGCAACACAACATCTTTATTAATACGGGTTGCTTGTTTCTGTTCACAACGGTTTAAGGTTAAAACAAATTTGTTCTTTTCATATGAACCATGTTCTAATTTCTAGGAGAGAAGATAGAAACACACTCTCTTAACAATTGTGTTCCGTACTACTGTTAAGTGAGTGAGGATCAAGGATAAAGTTCAGATTTTTCTGTAAAAGATACTAAGTTTTAATCTTTTAGTGGTTTTTCTGTGTTTCATAGAAAAATTATTGGTGGGTTTTTGATATTTTGATGATTAAGTTTCTGGGTTTATAGTAAAAGCTGTAATTGAGAGAAAAAGCTGTTTTTTTTTTCTATAGGAGAGAGAAAGTTGATTTGATTTCTGGGTTGATTGTGTTTGTTGCATATTGATAATTACAATCATTGCAATTTGTAACCAATTGTCGAGAGAGAAAGTTTAGTTTTGTTGGAGAAAAGGAGAGAGAAAGTTGAATTCTTTTTGTTTATGTTTGAATGATTTTGAATCTATCATAATGGCTGTGGTGAGTCCTATGCCTGCAACAATACAAAGAACAGGTTCTGTGAATTCGGTTCGCGAAGTTCGGGGAGAAATTGAAGAGGAACCTGATCAAACTGTGGTTGATGAGGCAATCTATGTTACTGTGTCAAAGGATGTAAAAGAGAGTAAATTGAATTTGATTTGGGCAATACAGAATTCTGGTGGAAAAAAGATCTGTATCCTCTTTGTTCATGTGCCTGCAACAATGATCCCTTTGAGTAAGTAATTTGTAGCATATCTGTGTATAGAAATACTATATTTTTTGATATGTTTGTGGCATATTTGTGTATAGAAATACTATGTTTTTCAATTGTTTGTAGCATATTTGTGTATATTATACTATGTTACTATTTTATGACACTGTTGGGTTGAATTTGTCAAATTTATCATGTGATGTGTTACCTCAGTTTATCCCGGTACACGGTGGTGCTTAATTTCATGAACAAAATTTAATTATTATAATATATGATAACTCTTGAAATTTCAAAATTTTGTATGTTTTTAGTTTCATATAGTGGTCTATAATTTTGATATATTTTTTTCTTTTGTTTAAAGTGGGTGCTAAATTCCCCGCAAGTTCATTGAAGGATCAAGAAGTCCAAGCTTACCGGGAAATGGAAAGGCAAAACGTGCATAAGACTCTTGATGAATATCTTCGAATCTGTCAACGGATGGGGGTAATTTTTATCGTCATGCTATATGCTTATGAATTTTTGGAAGTAAACTTAATATATAACTTATAATTTCCTGATACAGGTGCGAGCAGAGAAATTGCATATCGAAATGGAGAACATTGAAAAAGGAATAATCGAACTTATCTCTCAGTATGGAATCCGAAAGCTTATTATGGGAGCAGCATCTGATAAGAGTTATTCTAGGTAAGAAGCCAGATTAAAACCCTCCCTAAACCATATTATTATTCATTTTTTCGCTAATGGAGTTACATATTTCCCTTAATTTTTGTTGCCCCTCAGGGTGTTTGGTTACACGAAACAATCACAATCCTTTTTCAGTCCATGCTCATTTGTAATTTTAACGAAATTATGATTATTCTTTATCTCATAAGTTGTGCTGATAAACTATTTGAATTAAGAATTTTTCAATCTTTATATTTGTTTTAGTGAAGTCAACATTATGTTTTTCAACGAGCTTGCATGACATAACAGGAGAATGATGGACCTCAGATCTAGGAAAGCCATCTACGTATGTGAACAAGCTCCATCTTCTTGCCATATACAGTTTATCTGCAAAGGCCACCTTATACACACAAGGTATGTATGAGGCCTCCTAAAATATTGATATGGTGTAATATACAGGAGATAATAGCGTCACATGAAAGATAAATATCATTATGAAGGAAGTGTTGTGTCTGATGCTTGTGTCTGTGTCGGTGTTCCATTGATAATTTGTCTTTTCCTATAGTTGTCATTGCTTTTGGTTTTTATTATTATTTTGGTGCCCGAGTATTGATGTAAATACCATATCAACACAGGGATCGCAGTTTAGATGAACGAAACGTAGAGGTTGCATCTCCTTTGCTGCAGCAAGTGCCTAACTCTGTGAGACCTTCAAGATCTCAATCTATCACACTGGGGCAAAATTATAGGACAAATTCAATAAGTTCTTCTCAAGAGTTGTTTCGCCGAGTGAGGTCTGCCAATGATGGAATGACAGCTAGCATTACAACTAATTCTTCTCCAGTTGACACTGAGGGGTTTTCAACTCCACGTAACAGGCGAGGTACAGAAGTAAGTTCTGATGAGTCTGATAGGTTGTCAAGGATGAGTCCTTCAGGTTTGTCAACTTTCTCCGATAGTGCAATTGATCCAACACTGACGCCATATTCTGTTGCCGAGAGCTGTGAGAATGCATCCGACTTGACTTTGAGTCACCTGATTAAAGACGAGGATCTTCGTCATTTATCACCTCCAAGTGTACTGGTACAAAAATATTCTTTCTTTTTCTTAGAGTATTGTTTGTGCTTGCTATGATGCATGTGTGTATTTTGTGTGTTGACTTTTAGCAAGTCATGTGACATTTTTACTTTCTAGATTTCGATTGATAAAATATTAATACACATACTATATGCTGATGCTTTGAATAATGGATTGAACACTAGCAGGATGGTGGAGTGAATGATACGCTCTATGACCAACTCGAACAAGCTATGTCTGAGGCTAATAATGCTACTCGACATGCATACCAAGAAACTTTTAGACGTGGGAAAGCTGAAAAAGATGCCATTGAAGCCATACGCAGGGTAACTGTTCTGTTTTCATGCATAAAACATAAGCTCCTTTTTAAATTATTTTTTTAAAAATATACTGTTTCGACTAACTTCTTCTGAGAAATAAAAAATTAAGGTCAAACGGAGTCCAAGATAATTTAAATGATTAAGCATCATTTTAGGTTGTATTATCTTGCCATGTGTTGGTATTGCAACTTGATAAACTGTTAGGATATAGAATAGTTAGAGTAGTTAAGAGTTGGTTTGTAGAAGTTTGTTAATGAGTTGATAAGTTTGTTAGGTGGTTGTTAAGAGTTGTTATTTTGGTTATTCTTAGGAAGTCTTTAAACAGCCCTCAAGGGTAGAGGAGAAAGTTAGTTTGTTATTATCTTGCCTTGTGTTGATAAGGATGTGACTAGAGAATTATCTTGTGTGAAAGGAGAGTGCTCCTTTGGGGTAGCCTTCTGTGCAAGGTTATCATATTTATTGTAAACCTTTTGTATCTTCTCTTTCAATCTTACTACACAAATAAGAAATTCTTCAGCTGTTTCAACTTGCAATCTTTATCTTTATTCATTTGAGTTTGTTTTACCCATTCCTCTAATATTGAAGATTAGAATTCTTGGGTTCCTAATCTTTTTCAATGTTTGAACCACCCAATCAACAGGCTAAAGCATCTGAAAGCTTATATACAGATGAATTGAATCTGAGGAAAATGGCGGAGGAAGAACTAAGAAAGTTAAAAGATGAACTTGAGAGTGTGACGAGCCAGAGAGACAAAGTAAATGAAGAACTTCGACTTGCTGTGGATCTGAAGTCATCACTAGAGAGTCAACTTGCATCGTCTGAAGTTATGATACAGGAGTTGGAGCAGAAGATCATATCTGCTGTGGAGCTGTTACAAAGCTACAAGAACGAGCGAGATGAATTGCAGATCCAGCGTGATAATGCATTGAGAGAGGCTGAAGATCTGAGGAAAAAACAAGGAGAAGGCTCAAGCAATCATGTGCCTCAATTGTTCTCAGAATTCTCTTTTTCAGAAATCGAAGAAGCAACAAGTAACTTTAATCCATCTCTAAAGATCGGAGAAGGTGGATATGGAAATATATATAAAGGTCTACTCCGTCACACCGAAGTGGCTATAAAAATTTTGCATGCCAACAGCATGCAAGGACCCTTGGAGTTTCAGCAGGAGGTGAGGATGGCTTGACTTTTGTATGATAGTTTTGAAAATCATATTTAAATCTAATAATTGTGTTTATTATGCAACCTTCACGTACACGGTGCACCAACCACTTGTGCTAGATCCCGGTGATGTTTATTAGTTAATCCTTGGCATAATGTATCATCAACCTTGCCTTTAAAACTCAGAAGAAAAAGATGATTAAGGTTTGTATGAAAAAAGGATAACGATTTTGACACCATTTTTCGGTTTCTTATCAGGTGGATGTATTGAGTAAGCTAAGGCATCCCAATCTGATCACTCTTATAGGAGCCTGTCCGGAATCCTGGTCTCTTGTCTACGAGTATTTGCCAAACGGAAGCCTCGAAGACCGTCTTGCCTGCAAGGATAACACGCATCCATTATCATGGCAAACACGGATTCGAATAGCTGCAGAACTCTGCTCCGCTCTCATCTTTCTTCATTCAAGTAAACCTCACAGCATAGTGCATGGTGACTTGAAACCCTCCAATATCATTCTGGATGGAAACCTTGTCAGTAAGCTTAGCGACTTTGGAATCTGTCGCATATTATCAAATTACGAGAATTCTAGTAATAGTAATACACAGTTTTGGAAAACTGATCCAAAGGGAACTTTTGTCTACATGGATCCTGAATTCCTTGCTTCTGGTGAACTCACTCCGAAATCAGATGTTTATTCTTTTGGAATCATATTATTGAGATTGTTGACTGGGAGACCGGCATTGGGAATAACTAAGGAAGTGAAATATGCAGTAGATACCGGAAAGTTGACATCTTTATTGGATCCTTTGGCTGGAGACTGGCCATTTGTGCAGGCTGAACAGTTAGCTCGCTTGGCCTTGCGGTGTTGTGAGATGAATAGGAAGAGCCGTCCGGACCTTCATTCAGATGTATGGAGGATATTGGATGCAATGAGGGCTTCTTCTGGTGGTACAAACTCCTTTGGTCTAAGTTCTGAAGGGCCACACCAACCTCCTTCATATTTTATTTGTCCAATCTTCCAGGTAACTAACTAGCTATTATTTCCTTTGTTTTCCAGCTTCATCTATTTGGATAAACAGCTAAATTAAGCACTTATAGCACAAGTGTTTATTATATTAGTGCTTATTTTATGTATAAGCTATCTCTATTCTCTATACAAAAGATAAAATAAAGTCAAACTGTTTTCATATTAGTTATAAGCTGTTATCATAAGTTATCCTGGAGAGCTTATGGAAAATACCCGAAAACAGTTTTTGGATGAGTTCTATGTTGTTTCTATAAACCGTCTCACAAGTGCTTATGTTAGTAGATAAGTTCAAATAAGCCAATCCAAACAGATCCTACAACTTGTTTGGTTTAAGAAAATGTTCTCTATTTTTATCTCCTGTTTTCATTATTAATTACAAAATGACGCCTTTCTCTCACTGTTCTCACATTCAAAAAAAAATTTCAAACCAAATGAATAATGTGCTCGCGATGTTTTGGGATGTCCACCGCAATCAACACTTGTCATTCCGAGCAAATGTATTTCATCCTATATTGTGTTTTCTTCCATTCTTTCTAACTTTTCTTCACTTGTGCAATGCATTCTAATAGGGAATGAGTATTTATACCCAGTTAGGGACTGTGCTGACTCAGCACAGTCAGTTACGCAATTAGCTACATTGGCTATCTATACTATTACTCTATCAAAACTGATTGAAAATGGAACGATATAAGCTTTTTTGTATATATAACCATCATCAAGGAAAATTTTAATGATCATAATCTTCATACTTATGCAGGAAGTCATGCGAGATCCACATGTAGCTGCAGATGGTTTTACTTACGAAGCGGAGGCTATCCGAGGATGGCTGGACAGTGGTCATGACACTTCACCGATGACAAATAGTACGCTTTCACATCAGAATCTTGTCCCCAACCGCGCTCTTCGTTCTGCAATTCAGGACTGGCTTCAAAGTCACTGATCAAGCTTATTACTTTTCATTAAACTGTATATCTACCTGTTTATAATATGTCTAGGAAAGAAATATGCCACTATATTTTTTACAACCTTATATCACTTCTTTTGAGGTATCACTTTTGTTTCTTAGAGTTCTATATAAGTCACATTTGATACCTATATATATCCTCTTGTTTATATAGGTTAAATAACCACGTGGTATCTTCAGTACATGACATATATCAAAATAGTTTTTTTGTGTGATTATCTTTTCTTTTTTTGGTATTATGTTATGTGATTATGAAGTCTATAACATTCATGCAATTTTGGTTGAAGAAATCAATGTACAAAAAAGTGAATGGGAAGGGTGAAAAATTCTGTATCTTGTAAGGCTTTGTTTTATTGCACCATTGTAATACACATATAGATGCATTGAACATTTTCAATTATTTATTTACATAAAACACCATACTCTATGTTTTTTGCACGTTTGAAAATTGCATTTAAAATACTCAATTTCACTTAAAATGTTTGAGGATAGGTTTGTTTTTGTACACAAGCTTGTTTGTTTAATAATTTTTATATAGTTCTGTACATTCTAAGAATATTAAAAGGGTTATGCTAATAATGCTCTAAGAGAAGAGTAGGGATCCTCTTCATTTCTCAAAAGAAATGAATATGTTCATTAACTTGTGCCCTTAGGATCTCTGCTTCTGAAGGGACACAAAAATTGAAACTTTGCATCAAAAATAATAATGTTTGAACTTTTAAAAAGTTTAATAAAGATTTTTTATTTTTTGACAAATAAAGTTTAATAAAGATGAATGCCACTTTTCATATTAACATGAGGCAACCACATAAGTGATGCATGTTATAAATGTAATTATATACTCCTCCGTCCCAAATTATAAAAAAATAAAATATTTTCACACTTATTAAGAAAATTAAAATATTGTAGTTTGTAATATAGTTTTTTGTGTTATCTTTGGAATAAGTTTCATATAAAAATGTAAAAACAATTTTTATTGGTTATTAGTTATAGAGAAAATGTAAGAGAAAGCATAATGAATGCAAATTGCATTTAATTTCTTCTTGGAAAAGATGATTTTTTGAAAAAACATAATTAAATATGATAAAAGTTAATCTTTTTTGCTTATAATTTAGGAAAAATGAGTTTTTTTTCCTTTGGGAATGCGAGAGTAAGTCATAATCGGATAATAATTTAAGCTTTTCAATCTTGATAAAAGTCAGCTCTTATATGATACTATTTGAATCTTTCTATTGAGTGGGTCGATTGTTATAAATTGAATAATAATTGGGGTCCTTAGGAGCATGACATTCGATAAAAAAAAAGTCCTTTAATGGGTTTGGTGCATCAACCTAAAAATAATATTAAATGCCAATTAATTCTAGGAAAACTAAATTACCTAAATAACATTTATAATTGCATAAAGGACCACATCCTCCACATGAGTACTGCAACTTTTACTAAAAAATAAAAACATAAACAAAACTGAAGAAATGGATGAAAAATCAATTCTAACATTCAAAATAGAGTACAACTAATTTTCCAACTAAGAAGAAAATGAACAACCAAAGAACAAATGTTATAAAGTTTCACAAGCCTTAGGGCAAACCCTATACAACACAACTAAGATTTTGAAGGAGGAATTACTGCAATCCAATGATCAAAGACTGAGGCATCCTTCTTCGAGATGTTAACATAATTTTTCCCAGCCACCGTAACAATTTTCTTGTTATAAATATCGCTAGACCAAATAAAATTTCTTAACCAAGAATCTAGATTTTTAAGAAGGGATATCAAGCAAGCATACACATGGAAGCTGTTCTAAATTCGGATCAAAACTCACATCAATAAACTTTGATGTGTGGAGAAAGGTTCAGTGGCAACCAATAACCAAAGTAGTTGCAAACAATAACCACAAATCTAAAAACAGTATAAAGCAAAACCACATCTAAATCAAAGATCAACAAGATAAAATATTAGCAAAGAAGAGGAACATCACATAATATTGTTTACCTAATTCCATCCACAACCCTCTATTCCACTAATCAAGAGAGTAACTTTACACTAAGATTCCAAAAGAAATTACAATAATCAGTATTCAAACCTAAGTATACCATTTTCCCGATTCTCTTCCCGTGACAAAGAGACTCAATGATTTCTCTATCCAAGGTGTTTACAATTGTTTCCCAACCCTATTTTCTATCCTCAAAAGAAACTGATCCCTAGCCTTTGATTTTCTAATGATCTCCTCTTTTGGTAAACCTTAGTTTGCCTCAATCATATGTTTTCCACGTGTTTCCACCTCATGAATCCTTCCACAAAAGGCACTAACCCTTTCTCAAGAGTCCTCTCTTTTGATTCCTCAAGAGTCACATTTTTCCAGACTTAAAACTATGTTGAAACTACCTTTTTATATATATGACCGCACATTTGCGTCTGTGTGCAAAGCAACATCTCAGAAGCACTCTCAACTGATCTCTTGCGCCTGCGCGCAAAAGCCGTAGAATATCCAGAAAACAAATTTTAAGACATTTTTCAACAAGCTATGAACCAACATCCCATGGATAATAGATTTAACCAGCTGAAGACGCTTCATAATAGACATAAGGTAACTCTTCAAGATGGAAGTTTAATTTTAATACAATCAACAATAGGTTGCAAATTGACAGGTTTAGGTTTACCTCTAAATAAGGGAGTACCTAGATTAGTAAACAAAAACTTAAAAAGGCACTAAGATTCTAAACGTCCATAGAGAATATAGAACCAAAAAAAGAAATTACATTTACTCAAAGTTCAAATGTTGGAAAGTATATTAGACATAGGACCTAGGTTACTTGAGGGTGGCTATTGAAGTTGTATTAGAACGGAGTACTCTCGCATTGTCTAGGTTCTTCATCTAACAATCATTTTATTAGTTATTTGCTTTCATTTTCTTCACCGTTAATGGTCGTCATATTTACCATTTTTATACATATCTTCAATCATATTTTACCACATAAATTATATTTGTGGTTTTTTAACGGGAATTGATGAAATATTTCAAAAATCGTAATATAACAAAGTTCCATATTGTAAAATATGATGAATATGTGTCAACTCTTTATGCTTCAATAAATTTTTAATATATTATGCTGTTTTTTTTTTTTTGAACAAATCAAAATGATATATTAAAACAAAGGGTCATCTTCCAGGTACAAGGTGTACCAGAGAAAACCCCCACAAGTTACAACAAACGTTTAGTAACAAATATCGAAACTAACCAATTCCCGCACATACGAATGGGGTTTGACACCAGTTATAAAAACTATAATGAAAAAAATACAATGTTAGCTTTAAACCACCAAAAGAAAAGGTGTCTGACACTTTCCAGAAGCTGCGTAGGAGAGCTTTGATTGCCTCGAAATATTCTAGCATTCCTTTCCTTCCAGATTACCCAAGTCGTGGCAAACCAAATCAAATGCATGAAAGAGCGTCTTGACTGACCAAAACCTGTAGAGGAACCAAACTGAATAAAGTGATCCATAATATGAATGGGATCCGCTGAATGAACACTGGGCCAGTTCCTTACAAGCTGCCAAAGTTGTCTGAACAAATCACAAGACAGAAATAAATGACTCTCGGATTCATGATAACCACAACCACTAACACAATATTGGTCATCTGGAAGAATGATGCCTCTACGGAACAAATTCATTTTAGACGGCAATCTATGACGAAACAAACGCCAGGCGAACACTGATACCTTCAATGGAACATCCTTCCTCCATAAGAGATTTGCCAGAACATGGTCAATGTTTGGCGTCGCACCTGTGAGCAAGCGATAGGCTCCGTTGGCTGTGTACCCATCAATTGGATCAGGGGTCCACCTCCAGACATCAACAGTATCAACCTGCAAAAAACGGTTAACAATAAAGTCGTACGCTCCACTAACAACTCCTCCTCCCACGCCCATAACCTCCTGCGCCGCCTCCAAGCCTCTCCGCCCTCTTCCCAACCCCAATCAAACATTTGTGCCACAAAAGAGAATTTATTCTCAGATAAGTCATATAAGCGGCTGAATTTCTCACAAAGAGGGACATCACCAACCCATCTATCCAACCAAAACAAGGTGCTAGCTCCATCACCAACCTTTAGGCGTAAGTTGTCGGAGAACCAACTACCCAATACCGTACTACCACCATCACGAATCACTAACATAATATTCTATATTATGTTGTTGTGTAATTTTTTTTACTATGTTATAAGTTAGGAAGTGAGTTCTCTTATCTTTTTCAACTAAATTTTCTCTATACATAACTATGAGTTAAAGATCGAACCTTTGACAATTAATTGTTGGTATGAGAATGAGATGCTTTTTAGTTTGTGAATATGTTTGTAATTGTTGGTATGGGATGCTTTTTATTCTGTGAATATGTTTATAAGTTGACACATAACTTACGTATATATAATTTATTAGTTGATTAATGCTTCCTTTAGTTTGTTGGATCAAAAGTGTAAACGAATTATTAGTTTTTTGACAAAAGTAAACGAATTATTAGTTATTAACAAGTTTTTAATATAATATTGTTAGTGGTAGGTTAAAGTATCTTTTTATGCTAAAGTATTTGATTTTGGGTCTTCTTTTACTAGATATATTATAATATTATATATAGTACGGCATTCGATTATTTCGTTTGATGGCCAACATTCTAATTCTAATATAATCACAAAGAAGAATCTGACATAGAATATCCAGTAAAAGCTGCATCATATCATTATCATAGAGAAATTCAAAATGTGTTGCATGTAAACCAAATGAAAGAACAAGACCCTACAATTTTCCAACAAAAAGAAAAAATACCCTACACTTGCTTGATTAAATAACTAGAAAATAAGTTCACTTTTGGTTGGTTAGATGGTCATCTTGGAGTGTAATCATCTCAAAATTAAGGTTTGCTTTTAAAAAAATCCTCGCAAGAGAGCGGTGAGATTTAACTGTTCAGATTAGTTGATTTTTGGGTAAAATCGAGTTTTTAAAAATATATAATAATTAGAAAATAACTAATCCTTTATATGTATTATTTCGATATAAATTCCTTTACATAATTACTATATCATCAAACCGACGTCAAAAGCATGACATGTGTATATTTGTATAAGTGAAATAGTTTAAAATATATTAAAAGAAATGAAATTAAAGTAATAATCTATATGTCCTAGACTGGACTTGAGTTCTATTTTTGTCAAATAAAAGTTTAGGGTTTGGGTGGTACCCAAATTCAAAAAAGGGCAGGCATTCAGGCTCAAAGGCCTAGAATTTTACCTTTTAAAAATGGTTCATCAAAAGATTTTACATATGAGGCTTTATTAATCGTGTTAATATTTTTACTCTTAAATGATAATATATGATTTTACATATGATGTTTTATATATATTGTGGTTCATCAAAAGATTTTGTAGATAAATATGACTAAAACTAGCCTTAATTAAGCTCTCCTACATAGCTTTTCAACTTTGATGATTTTGGCTGAGAAGGACATCAGTTCCTAAAGTGAATGATCAAAATCATATCCTGGTTATATTGAAGAGCACTTCAATAAGGTGTAAGGGTTCCTAAATTTGAGAATGTGATAAATTGATAATTGCAAATTGTTTATTAATTGAAAGATAAAATTGATTGATTAGAACCCCAATTAAAATTGACGTTCTTGGTACATAAAAGAGAAAGAGAAAGATAGAAGAAATTAAGTCCTAAGATTTAAGTCATTACTCTGCTGGAGAGTACCAAAGAGAGAAAGAGGAGAGACTTCATCATTTTTCTTCATACCTGCTATTGATCGTTATTTCACTATTTATGCATAAACCAGAATTTCTTGATTTTAGAATCACTAACCACGTGTCCATTTACCTCAACTAATTTTGTTATGCCAAGTGTATTTCCTCGTATGCTATTTTGAATTATAACATAAGCCTTAACACATCATTTTTATAAGGGAAATGTGAACCCGGGGCACTGATTAGGAACTTATAAAAGGAAATTTTGAAAATTGTGTATTCTACTTTTTGAAAGTTAAAAAAATATTTTTTTCAATGCAAAACTTGACTTTTAGTTCCTTAACTAGTGTTCGAAGACACTCATTAACGAGACCCTTTTTATAATAATAACTTTTTAGAGTTTGTGTTTTTATTCAGAATAATGATACTCAAACATCAAATTCCAAACACAAACACCATATTCTATAGATCGGCTTCATTTGGTATGCCCCACTTTTATTCAAGGACTGGAAGAGATGGGGGAAAATATCTTGATTTGATGACTTGTTCTCATAGTCGATAGAATGTCAACAACACCTCACATGTAAACTAATATTGAAGCACAACCTTAAAAAGTCATGACATATGTTTAATGCACATTACAAGCTTTTTATGGAATATTTTTGTGAACATTGCATAGAAATTTTTAATTAATATGTATGTGGCAAAAAAATTAATAAAATATATCTAACTCAAATTAAACTATCTATATTAACACGAAAAAGATTTTAATAGAAAATGAATTTTATTTTAAAAATTTACTAATCTATAAATAATTAAATCAATAATGCAATATAAATATAATTAATTATAATAAATATAAATTAAATCTAGTTTTAAATACATATTAATACCCATTTTGATAATTATACATCAAAACCAAGTTTGATCCAAACGATCTGAACAATAAGAATTTTATAAGAATCACTTTTACATTGATATATAAATAAAAATTAATTCACATTCAACTCACTTTTATTTAAAATCAATTTTACAAAAATTAATTCTCTCTGCCCGGAACCAAACACATGCATTATACTATATATATTCTTAGTTTCCACGTTAAATGACTTGAATAGGTAAGAAGTTGGTTGTAAGTAGCTTTAAGGGTGAAATTGGTTTAAAAACTATCTATATATAAAGACGATGGAAGAGATGGTTAATATTTTGGAAAGCTTGAACATGTTTTCAATTTAAGAGAAAGCTTGACCATGTCCATCTAGAGAGAAATTATTTATAAATGAAAGAAAGTATGTATTTGTCACTTTTGTGAAAAACATGATCATGACAATTATCTCTTATAAAAAATTTGTTAACTCTGAATTTAAATAGTTGATGATCACACTTCAATTAAATGTTAATTTTTATCAACTATTTGAATTTGCAATCAACAAATTTTCAAAATTTGTCTTAACAATAACATAAGTTTCATTACAATCAATCATGCAAACAACAAATAATAATTATAAAAAATATAAATGTAAATATGAATATATATCATTTTTATACCCATGGAAAACGGAAATAGCCAAACTTTTCTTTTTATTACACATATTTATTTATTTTTATTGAAAAGGAATTAGAAACTCTTTCTTTAATGGGATGATGTCTATCTCTTTTGAGTTTTTTTGAGTCATTGACTCAAGTAGTGTTTCAGCCAAAATGAAGGGTCCCACATATAAGAATCTTCACACGTGTGATCCCTCCATAAATCAGTGATGGTACGTGTGTCATGTTTGGATATGCTTTACCGTAACCTTTGCGCATGTGAGGGCCCTACATTTTAGCCTTCGTGTCTTGTGCTTAAGGAAAAGGGAGAACACTTCAATATGCGGTCACGTCTACATCTTTTTGATACGTCTCATAATATCATCGGCTGATAGGTAAGATTTGGTTCACCCTAAAAAAGAATGTAATATTTGGTTCAGCTTATAAAATAAAAGATAGAGCTGAATTTTAGCCTTTGAATTAAGAGTTATCCATGGTTGCGGTGGTCGTGCTAGGGGTTGATGGTGGTTAAAGTGGTGATTGTATAGACCAGTGTCGTGATAGATGAAGGTGACGGTTGGAGTAATTATTAGTGGTGTTAGAGCAACTTCTATGAGGATTCTTTTACTTTACAAGGATCTCTTCCTATAAGGCTCATTGGAGGAAGAGAAAATTGACACTTATTAGGTAATATGCAATTATATAAGGACTCTTTCACTCCTGAGCAACTAACGAGTCTCACATTTAAAAGAAGTAATAAAATATGATTTCTTCATATTTTTTGCGAAGCTAATTGTTGTGCGGACAGGTTAGCAAATATGGGTCATACTTTGCAGGGTTCTGTTTGGTTAGATACGTTACCGGTGGAGTTGCATCTTGATTTCTTTCGTGATAGAGTAGGCCTGCATTCCTTAGGTCCATGTAGTCTGCTGGTTATTTCTTTGTTTATTTTATTTTGAGGGTGTTGGCCTAATCCCCCCTCTTCTTGTACATATTTTCCCCTTTCTTTAATAAATTTTTTAGAGTTTGGCGGCATAGGATGGAGGTTTCCCGAGGTGCCAACCTAGTTGGGATGTCAGTGTTTCCTCTTGATGCATGTCCTCTGTCCTTGCTTAGCAAAAAAATATATAAAGTTAGCCAGACCTATTTAAGTATTTTTCATTGAAATTCCTATTAGTGTATTGACATTGTAGTCATCATTGAGTTTTTAATAAATATTTTTATTAAAAAGTTATAAATAAATCATGTGCACATGTGAAGTCCATTTAAGAAGTCTCAATTAGTGAACTACCATTGTGGATATTCTTAGTAAGTGATTATAGTAGTGGTTGATGGTGTTTGAAATGGTGATGGGCGGAGTGGTGGTCAGAGTGCTCGATAATGAATGAGTGAAGGTAAAAGTAACCGAGTAGTGGTTATTAGTGGTCAACTGTAGTTATAGTTGTGGTCGAGTATAATCGTAGTGGTAATTGGTGGTGATCAACCACAAATGGAAGTGATGTGCTAATATTAAAGCATAAACAAAAATTATAAGATTGTTCTTGTGACATGAAACATTGTTTTTGTATACATCTTGTGGGAAGAAAACTCTTGCGACGAGTAGTTGACTAAATTTGAAGCCGCTTTTGATAATGAGATAAGATTTTTTGGTTTTCGCCTCACTTTATTAAATAGTATTTGTTTACCTGATATTATAGAGTATCTTATAATAGATCTTAGTTTTCTTTTCAGTCTTGTTTTAACCCCATTGATTAAAAAGAAAAATATAATTTTTTTTGTGGTTTTGATTCCCGGAAAAATTATTTTGAATTAAAAAAATAAAAATTCTACCTCATTTTAGTTGAACATGTTCTGTTTTCAAATTAAAACTTTAAAATTGAAAATAAAAAACTTAAATCACTCAAAACGGACCCTCTACTTTTTTTGTTTTCAAATTTAACACTACAATTTTATTTTATTTATAAGCAAAGATGTAGGGACGACAACAAGATGAATCCTCAACATCCCAACTAGGTTGACACCCTGCGGAAACATCCATCGTCTACCACCTACTCCATATATATTATTAAAAAAAAAGGGGGAAATATACAAGAGGGAGGACCAAACCAAAATCCTCAAAAGAAAAGCAAAAGGAAAAAATAAAACCTAAGGAAAACTATAATTAGGTAAACCTACGCGATCTCGGAAGAAGTCAAGCCCTGAATCTGTAGGTAAGGAATCCAACCAAACAGTGCCAAGGGCAGAGTGACCAAAATTTGCAAGTTCGTTTGCACATCAATTACCCGCGCGAAAAGCATGAGAGCAAATCAAAGTGATTCCCAATAGAGAACAATTATGCCACCAGTTACGCAAATGAAACGAGATAGCAGAAGGATTACGAAAAGCATGCACCGCGGAAGTAGAATCACTTTCCAACCAAATGCCATCCCAACCATGAGAGGCCGCAAACTCCAAAGCTGCAATCAGCCCTGTAACTTCCGCTTCAAAAACCGAGACATCCCCCAGATTAGCAGCAAAGCCACCCAAATAAGTGCCAAGATGATCTCTGAAGAGTCCCCCACAAGAGGCAAAAGTACCTACTAATGATCCATCCGTGTTAGTCTTAACCCAATGAGAGGTCAGAGGTTTCCAACAAACCGGAATAATCTCCTTGTAATGCCGAAAGCTAAGCGCTACTAGGAAATTATGGAACACGTCAATATCAGCAAGCTCAAAACAACAGTTGCCCTTAGAAATATTACCACTCAAGGCAACCGAAGAAACAATCTTAGAAGAAGATTTTTTTAGAAGAAGATTGTGGTGGTTAATGTGTAGCAGTAAAAACAAGAGAAATAAAGTGTTCTTCAATACAGTTAAACACATTGCGATAATTTAATTAGAACAACTATTTATAAGGAGGTACATGCATGTAATGGGACTGGTGATATGTGTCGTTGCTTCAGTAGCTTCTTTCGAAGATGTTGGAAGGATGAATACAAGAAGCTTCTTTCTAAGATCTTGCTTGCTCCACTATTTCTTGTCTTCATGCATTAGTCTCCGTTGAAAAGTGTAAGACTAATAACGTGGAACATGAGATTTTTTTTTTTTGTCAAGTAGCCTAGTGGCTAGAGAAATTCACCTTAAAGATGAATAAGTGGCGTGTCCGGGGTTCGAACCCCGGCCCCTACACATATTGTGCATTATCCCTTACCAAATGAGCTAAGCTCATGGGACGGAACATGAGATATTAAATTGAAGTGTATATAACATAAGAACTTGGGATAATTGATTTTCTCACTCTACAAGGTTCTCGCGCGTTTTATTCAGATTCTAAAATCAGAAATATTTCTACGTATTTTTGGAGGTTTTATCCTATTCTATGTATTTCTCACGCGTCATATTTAGTTCAATATGACGCGTGAGAAATTCATAGAATAGGAAAAGAAAGAGTCAGAACTTAACTCACTTGTCATGATTTTCGTTAGTCGGGGGTCTTCAATTGTGAGACCCAATTCCTCATAATGCAAAAAATGCAAAATGAAAATATAAAATATATTCTATAACAATCAAAGATTTTTTTCAATTTAATAAATTATAAATATGCATTTTAATAATAAATAAATAAATGAAAAAGAAAGAAAATTTAGAAATATGTGTTTGCATTTACATACTATATATGACAAAAAAGTTGTAAAATAAATAATGTTAATAAATAAATATAAGATTTTTTTTTTTGATGAGCAAGGAGAGAGGACAGGCATCAAAAGGCATCATCGACATCCTAACTAGGTTGGCACCCCGAGAGACCTCAATCCTATGCCGTCAAACTCTAAAAATTTATTAAAAAAAGGAAGAAAAAAAAATACAAAGGCGGACTAGGCCAAAACCCACCAAAGAAAAAGAACAAAAAACAAGAGAAAAAGAAAACAACAAAAAACACCCAGCAAAACAGACTATGGAAATCTGTAGTTGGGAACACCACATCCATCCCTAAAGAAATCAACTTGCAACTCATTAGGGAGAGCATACGGCCAAACCGAACCCTGCACTGAATGACCCATGCTAGCAAGCTTGTCCGTAAAAAGCCACGACCCTTGGAAACAACCTCTAACATTCCAATAGAGGAAATTCATTGAGCAGGAGTGTGCTTGTCACCCCGAGCAAGGGTTTTAGAAGGTTGTTTTGGCAATACTTGTTGCAATTTAAGTTTTTGCTTCTACTTCCTTGTAAGTACCGGCATGAAGTTTTCATTAGCACAACGCGCATCATACTCACGAACTCTGTCCCATAAATTAAGGCCGTGCTAAATGTTCTTACTAGGACAGACATGTTGTTGTAAAACGACAACTTCTTGCTCCTCTGGATTTGACGTGTGCTCAATAGCTGCAAGAGTCTTCTCAATAACAACAACCGGTGACACAGGGCGTGACCTAGAAGAACCATCAACATGCTCATCAACATCATATGTTTGATCCTGAACCGTGTCATCAGACACCTCTTGCACCTCATTGTGCTCATCAGTGGATGAATGTGGTACACGCTCGCAAGAACCCTTGGGACTCTCCTCCAGCTCCTGTGGGCTCTGACGATTGTGTTCCACATCATCAGAAAGCGTCACAGTGACATCATCCATCGTAGGGTTCTCCAACACCTCCCACGATGTCAGATGAGACTGTACCACTCTCTCAGAATGCACGCCAACATGCTCAACAGGGGAAACAAGCTCTAACACTGGCACCGTATCAGGCAACTTCTCAGCAGAAATTCTATCAAACACATTTTGTAAAGGGAAGCTAAAAGAATTTGACGACAAAGGCGATACAGACACCGAGACGCCCGTTTGAGAAGTAACCGTCTCAAATTGTGAGATTGAAGTAGGAATTACCAGTGGAATCGCAGCCAAGGATGTAGAGGTAGTAGCAGTAACTGGTATTCTCTGAGTTGTAGTAACTGTTGAAACAACCGGAGCCGGAACCCATGTCCAAGTGCTACCATTGGCTGAAGTGGAAGCACCCACATCATCATTCTGCCGTGAAGGTTTAGTAGGTGCTTCCTTGCCAATAACAATTTGTTTCCCTCGATTAGTCTTGTCCTTTGGTGGTTGTGGATGTAACCATCGACAGGTGGAGACATTGTGCCCAATAGAATAGCAGTGGTGACAAAATAATGGCCTCCTCTCGTATTGAACCTCCACTTTGAAAGCGAAGCCCTCTCTTTCAACAAGAATTTCATCATAAGCTCTCTTTGAAAGATCAATGTCGACTAAAATTCTTGCATAGTGCCCAAAGGTACAGTTTCTTATCGGTCCATCTATGTCAATCGGGGTACCAACCGCACTTGCGATTTCCTTCAAAGTTCTCTCCTGCCAATACTCCTGCGGTAACTCCACCAATCAGATCCAAAGTGATACATGTGTCTGTTTCTGTGCCAGACATTTGAAATCTTTGGTCCATTGTGATAGACGTAACAAACCCGACTTAAGGTTAACAGTGCCTGCCCATATTTTTCTTCGATCATCCGCCGAGTCAAAGTGAAAGTCATAATACCCCTTGCCAAGAGGCACCATTTTCCAACCTGTCGTTGTTTTCCAAAGCTTCCCAATTTTGTTACTTAGGTCACGAGCAAAATACGGTTTATCCCCTTTGCTAAGATTCAAACGAGCCCTTAACACATTCTTGCATTCTTCCACTCCCCTATGGTACTCTTCCTGGTAGATTTTGATGCTCAAAGTATCGCCCTTAATGCATGGAGTAGGTAGAGGTCTGTCATCAATCACTTTTGGACCCCCTAGGGCTGCTGCAAATGATTTTGTTGTTGCTGAAATTGGTTGGACCATTGCTGCAGAAACGGATTGCACAGTAGCTGATGCGGAAGGTGCAGTGTCGGACACACACGGCCATGGGCACGTGAATGCCATCAGGGGCCTGAAAATTGCGATGTCGGAGCTGAACGTAGCAGCCCACCAAATGAATTGAGGTGAAGTGGCTACAAGGTATTGAACCGATAAATTTTAACAATTGAAGAATTGGAAGTGACCGATTGTATGTATTGGATATGAGTATTCAAATTCCACAATCTCTAGAAAAGGTAATCAAGTAGAACACGTACGAACAAGATAGAACACGTAATCTACTACCACCAAAGTGAATTGATCCAACAACAAATGGATGGATAAAAATGGAATTGGATTACGTAAGAAGTATGGAATTGGTGTTGAATTTTTTTTAAAATTGAAATGGGTGAAAAGGGCATGGAAATGGCGCTCCTGCTAGCAACCCTAGCAGAGCGTTTTTCCAATATTAACTATTATGCACATAAAATTCAAATAAATATAAGATTAAAAGATACCAATCAATAGTATGTAATCTATTAACCATGATTGGGTGGAGGTTATTATTGTCCTTTTGCTTGTTAGTCATCTATTTCATTTATTTTGTTTATGTGAATTGAGTATTCTCTGTACGCAATTGTAACAATCAAAGAAATTTTCCACCTAATAGCACTTGTTCTAATCACTAAAAAAATTTAACATTGCTGCATTTTAAGGGTTGAATTTGAATTGATGACCTCTTGTTAAACTGGAAGAAGTTTCTTATCATCTCATTCAAATGTTTTTGGGCAAAAAAGTTTTTCTTTTATTTAACATGGTATTAGTTATATTTTTTGAACAAGGGTATTATTTATATTTTTATTCTCTTTAATTTTTTTCTTCTTTTTTTAAAATGTAATTTTTGTTAATTTAATGGCTTAAATAGGCAAATCGTCCCTGTAATTTCGCGCATTTTTGCAAATCATCCCTGTATCTTTTTTTCTTTCAAAACTCTCCTTGTAAGCTTCTGACGTTTTGCAAATGGTCCTTCCCGTTAACTCCCGTTACAAAAACGGCGACGTGGCAGACG
>Ga0315914_1002124_pt1 | contig 30339 bp, 24 predicted proteins | sample MpolenodulesMG_FD_203920 | JGI IMG/M metagenome (GOLD analysis project Ga0315914, IMG submission 203920) | Medicago polymorpha root nodule microbial communities from Los Angeles, California, United States - elongated nodules | ecosystem: Host-associated > Plants > Roots > Nodule | place: USA...
ACACTCTCAGACATCAGAACGTTCTGAAGTCTGGTACTAACTTAATCATTCCAAGTTTCAACTTGAGAATTACTTTTTAAGTTACAGAATAATTATTAAAGGGTCACAATTCAAACCCCCCTTCCTTGTGACTATTTTATCTACTTCACCATTGACTTGTGTTTCTTCTATTCTTCGTCAACATGACTCCTTATGATTTTAGTCACTCTACAAATAAGAAGAAAAGACAATATATATAAATAAAACTTTAGACTAAACTTCATGTAATTACTTACCTCTCGGCTAAACTTTAGACTAAAATGTGAAGAAAGAATGATGCTTACAAATAAAATGTAGAACTGATAAGTTTTGTCCATAATTAAATATCATTGACGTTCAATAACTAACGTAATTCAACAGTTGCCCTAGTGGCCAAGACTTGAACTCTCTACTTGATGGTTCTATTCCTTTGTTTTGGTGGATTCATCCATCATCCCTTGCTTCCTAGTCCTCCCCGGTGATTGCCTAGCATTGCTTGTTACCGCCACACCACCACCACCATCTCAAAGCAGCTGCAAATGTGGGAATTACCATGACCCAGGGACTAACTTGGTCAACGTTGTCACCGTGTGCCGGCCAATTTACCGTCTCTACAATGCATACAAAACACTATATGGCTTATTCAAGAAGAAGAAGAAGAAGGATATTACTATCTCAACCCAACTCGCTATCACGATTGAAGGAGGAAAAGGTTTGAAGAAGTCCGAGTTTGAGACAACGGAGTCCGAGTGTGAGTAAGAGGATTAGTCAGGGTTGTCTCAGCCATTAGGTCAGTAAAGCCCTTGCTTTAGACCCCAAATTATATATTTTTTAACTTGTATGCGTGTGAGCATGCGTGCGTGCGAGAAGAGGAGGAGCAACGATACTAATAATCATATAACAATGGCTGTTTTTAATTTTGTCATTTTACAAAAGTATTAATTTTTTTAATCCCAATCAAAATTAATAAAATTTTATCTACGATTGACATTATGCACAGATATTATATTAGCTGACTTTATTATCCATTGAAAATAATTGTTTAATAAAATTGATTATCAAAATTTAATATGCAATTTTGCGTCTGAAAAAGACCGAAAAATACAATTTACATAAAATATGTTTTCCAAAATATATTAATTTTAAAAAGACATCGTTGTTAGAGTTTGTTTTAGGCTCGAAAATGGTTGAGAAGGGATTATGGTTAGTTCAGTTGTAGTTTGATTTCCACTGATTGTGTTCCCTTCAAATTCCATTTTTCTGCAAATTCATCTATCATTTACTCTCTCTTTTTGGAAAATATGGTACGTAATTTTTTCCATGAAAGAAAAAAAATCATATTATTGAAAATATTTGGCCTTTTAAATTATACTAGTAGATTGGTGTGTACTTGGTTATTAGAGGTTTTTTTTTTCTTCTTTCCTTTTTCTTGTTTTCGAGATAATCTGGTTGAAGGCTATGTAGCTTAAGTCTTAGCATTGTGTAAAAAGTCTTGACATAGACAAAGCCGGTATTGTTATTGGTAACTTCTTTTTTAGGGAGTATGTTGTTAGTCTTGATATGGAGAAAGTCTTCTCTGGTGGTGGAGATCAATTTTGAGCACATCCAATCATTAAAAATAAAGAAATGCTAACGAGCATATTAAGGACACACTTAAATAATTAGGCTAGCTTGTTTGACATGCATGCATGCATTTAAAGAAATTATTTTCAAAGCATTTGTTATCATAGTATAGACTAATAATAATATTTGTATGCCTTACAAAGTATTATTTTTGTTTGTTATCATAGTATAGTCTGTATAGACAAATAAATAATACTAGTTTTTAGGGAATACAGATAATAATATTATTTTTTTTAAGAAGTTAAAATGAAATTTATTCAAAACACAAAGAATCCTAGCAGGCACAAGGAATGCTTGGCTAGGAGATTTAAATAGTAACATACAAAGAAAAAGTGTGTCGTATATATGCGGAACACCCAAATAAGCACTCATACATCAAATACAAACTTCTACAAACAAACCAAAAACACCCTCCACTAAGGGCCCCCGAAACCAATAAAAACTAAACACCAAAAGCAGAAAGTCATCTCCAAAAACCAAATTCTAAACGCACGCGCAATAGCAGAAACAAATCTTGAGCCAAACTGTTGCAAAACCCTTCTAAAATAACCAACAAACCTACCAAAAACCTGTGTAACCGCACTTTGCTTCTCTTTTGCAAAGCGCAGTTAAGCACATGTAAATCACCACCTATAATTCACACCACCCCACAAAACCACAATGAACAACTCAATTCTTGAAACTAGCAACACCGTCTAAGTATTTGAAAACCCACAAAAAACACAACCACCACCAAAGCACCACCACAAAAACCAGCACCAGCCACCTCGAGCACCAACATAAAAGACCTAGTAACAACACCACCATAGAAACCACCACAAACCAACACAACCAAATATCCTTACCTTTCACCACCATACCACCAACACAAAACAGCTGCCTTTCACTACCATATCACCATCACAGAACCACCACTCAATCACCACCACAAAACCACCTAAACACCACACTTCACCACCTTTTCACCACCACCCCTTCGCCACCACAAAACCACCCAAACACCATGTAACACCACCTCTTCATCACTGCAAAAACCATCACCCCGTCACCGCCATTTCTCTCGACCAAACAACGAGCACCAACACAACACGAATGCCACAACAACATGAACAAAAACAACACAATACGACCAACACCAGTGCACAACCCTGGTGAGGTACAAGCACCCCACATAAACCCATGAACCAAAGCGACAAAACACAAACACACGCTCCATAAAAGAATTTGAGAGAACAAACCAACCCGACGTCGACAACCAACCACCCTACGTCGGCAAATCTGATTGACGACGACTAGCGAAGAGATCTGTAGAAGACACCAATACGACAACGAACATCAACCATATGACAAAACCAGACGACTCCAAACCAGACAACGCGAACAAACATCCGGGGACACCCAAACACCCCACCACCGAAAAACACAACCAACAAATCACCACCAAGTTGAAACTAAAACAAACAAATCAGAACAACATAAGCACCGAAGCACTTAAATCCAGTACTGGGTACCCAACCGTAAACCTCTCTGTTCCTTGAAAATGGCAATAACCAAAAGGAAAAGCGACGATTGAGGATTAAATAGAGATAACGATGGCCGCCAGAAGGAGAGGAGAAAAAGAGCCGACGAACCAAGAACAACCACCAGGAAACACTCACGGGCACGGCGGCCACCGTGAACAATCCTAACAAGGTGATGCGGATGCAAGACGCGGAAAAACGCATCACAACAGGGCATCATCGCATCACCACCACCAAGGATTCTACATCTTGTGAGTAGGGGTTTGGATTTGAAGGAGAGTGACGGCGGCGGATCTCCTGAAGGTTAGAGGAGAGAGGACGTGGGTCTAATATTATTTTTGTTGTTCAAAAAATAACTTGTGTTTGCTCCTCAAAAATTAATAGTTTTTTGTTTTAGAAATAAATGAAATAATTAAAAAGAAAAAGTGATCGGAGCTGGGAGTATATAAATACTAGCAATCTAGTAACATCAGAAGCCAATTCACATATCCCAAGTTCGTTCAATTTTGAAAACAAAATGAAGATGAATCATCACATTATTTTCATCTTTTTTGCAATAGTAATTTTTTTAGAGCTTTGTTAAATACAGCGACTAATTAATCCCGAAAGCATCACGAATATAATACTAACCAATAAAAAATTGCACATGGCCGGACTACATGGGAAGTGTTGGTAAAAGATGGAAGTAAAAAAGAAAAGGGCTTGGTGGAATAAAGGTTGGGATAAATTCGCCTGAATTTTTCATTTTTTTTATGTAATGTCACTGGGTTAACAAGTGCTGCTGAGGAGGAGGCTCCAATTGCAAAGCCCTTTCTACACTCTCCAAGAGAATTCCTCCCAACATCCTTAGAGGAACCTGAGGTAAGAAAAGGAAGGAAAAAGTCTCCACCACCTGCTCGATCACCACCCCTACCCCACCACCTCTTACATTTGACAACTTTAATCTGGCTCAAACTTACCCAGCATCATTTTGTAAGATTCCTGAAAAGATTTGTATCAATAAATGACCGATGAAGATTCTTATACATGGACTTTGGCCTGAGAAAAATGGCATTGAGTTAAAAGATTGCGACAAAGATAAAAAGTTGGATCCACCGGTTTATGGCGATGTAAATTATATTTTATTTGATGACATTTACTTTTACTTTACCTTGCATGCATGATCTAGAATTAACTTATCTTTATTTTTTGATTTACTTTACCAGCTTAATGGAATAATTAGTAACTTGGTGAAGATTGGCCATCATTACATAAAAATAAAAATCAATTTCCTTGGAAACTAACAAAAACTTATGGTTCTATGAAATGAAACAACATGGAACTTGTTCAGCCCAGCTGTTTGCTTTTGTTGAATACCTTAGCGTGGCGATAAAAAAGAAGGTTAATTAAGTTTTTAATCTCCATAGATATTCACAGTTTTGTTTTAGTCCCTACAAAATAAAATCACATTTTTTAGTCCCTGTGACATTTTCTTTAAGCATTTCAGGGACCAAAAATACTGATGGAAAAATTTTATAGGGACTAAAAATGTAGATGGAAAAATTTATAGGGACTAAAAAGTGTGATTTTATTTTGTAGAAACTAAAAACAAAATTCTGAATATTTATAGGGACCATTTACTTAATTAATCCAACTTTTTTTTTTATAATTGTTCAGTTTTTTATACCAAGATATTTAAAAAAAAAAAAAATAGAGTAATGTTCTGGACCGGCTAAAGCCTCTAAGTCCAGTTGCTTAGACTCAATACAATTACAGCCTAGATTTTACATTTGACGTTATTACTCGCAACACACCCCTTCCTCCCTTCCTCGCGGGGGGGGGGGCTCGGAGCAACAAAGATCAGTTCAAACGAATTGTAACATCTCTTTCCCACGTACCCGCGAATCTCTCTCCGGCGGTTACACTTCCCATAAAATCGTAACTGCAGGGACACACATATGCCTTACGACGGCTGTTCAAACACTCACATCTATATAAAGGCGACACCTCGCAGTCCCCAAGGTAGAATCTATCTTTCTCTAAACCCTCGTCATGATCTCTTACTGACTTGAACGTCGGAGTGTCTGCATATACACACCTCCCGTCGTTCCAGTGTTCAAACTGACACATTCCACCACCTTACAACCACCGCATTAAATAGCACCGACATGCACCTTTTGATCATGTACGATCAACTAATTTTTAGTAATTTTGTAATGACAAATATTTCTCTATGTTTTATTTTTATAACATATTAAATTATTATCATATTTATTTAGAAGATATATCAAAATTAAATGTAATTAATTTACAAGTGAAAACAATTTGTTTCATGTATGATTTGTTCATTCCAACTATATACTTTAGTGATTCATTTGAAAACAAAATAACATGAAAATAATAAAATTGAATACCAAAAAGAAGAAGAAGTTGACAAATGACAAAATATTGTACAGAATTCAATGCACATCATCCACTGGAGCAGGGAGTTTAGTGGTAAAAGTTTAGGCTTACCGTGTGTTTTTGATTCGTTACTAGACAAAATAATATAACACAACAAAACAACACATGACAAAATTTTAGGTATTGAATAATTTTTTGTCTTATATAATTTATGGTGGACAAAAGACCATTTTAGTTTTAAGACAATTGTATGTTGGACAAAAAATTGTGTTGTGGTTTAGTGAAGACAATAATATTAGTTAGTTAATTCTGTTCTTGAAATAGTTTTGCAAATCAAACACTTTACAGTTGCAATTGTCATGTCTTATCTTTCGTAAACGATTGTAAAAATTAAGTTGAGGTGATTCTAACTTATCCTTATTTTTTGCATACATGTCAAATTCAACCATATTATTGAGCAAAAATAAAAAAATTGAAGAGTCTGAAATGATGTTGGGCCGGGTTGTATATCTCAATAGGTAAAACTAAAACCCGACCCGGTTTCTGTGAATATAACATCACAACACACCCGCCCCTATTAAACCCTAAACCCTGTTTGGCTTCAATTTATTTATACCCCTTTCCCTCACTCAGACACATTTCTAGGGTTTTCGTTTTCGGCCATCAACCATGTCCCTCTTTCTTCTCCACGAAACTGCTCTTGGTTATGCCTTGTTCGAAGCTCATGGAATCGACGAAATCGGCCAGAACACTGAAGCTGTTCGGAACTCTGTTACCGATTTGAGCCGTTTCGGTAAGGTTGTTAAGCTTCGTTCTTTCAACCCTTTCACCTCTGCTCTTGAAAGTCTCGAACAAATCAATGCCGTTTCTGAAGGTAACAAACTCTCCTTTTTCATTCTTACTATTCATGCTATATGAATCTGTTATGTAATAGGGGTTATTTAACTGGTACTCGTTTTATTGTTGTAAAAATATCATTTTTTTTAATGGGTTTAGTTTTTTATTTCTGTTGTAATGCATCAACTAAGTTTCGAATGTTGTTTATGAAGCTTTAGTTCTTATTGTTATTGAGGTTTTATTGTTATTATGTTGATGCTGTAACTTGAAACTTTATTTCAATATGCGTGGTTTGATTGATGCTGTGTTATTACTAGTGAACTGAACCCAAATGCGTTTGTTTCAGCTCAAAAAATAGATTATGTGTTAAACAAAATTTGAAGCTATTTCTGTTTTTTTACTACTCATAAAAATAACTTTTTTAAAAAGACGGTTTTTAAATTGTTCATGTGTTACCTCATTGTTTTTGAAGAAATATAGATTTTGGGAAAAGCTACTAATAGCCTTTCATTTTAGAGTCAAATGATTTTTAAAAATGATTTTTTAAGATATAGATTTGTTAAGGAATTTGTTTTTTATGTGCTTTGTTTGTTTGGTTTCAATATGCTATGTTTTGAGGGAACTCAAGCTTCTGTTTCGATTTTGTTAGTTTCTTAAGTTGTTTTTGTTTGTTGGTGGTGATGTAAAGGTATTATGACCGATGAGCTGAGGACTGTTTTGGAGACTAACTTACCTAAAGTTAAGGAAGGTAAGAAGGCAAAATTCAGCTTAGGTGTAGCAGAGTCTAAGATTGGTTCACATATACATGAAGCCACTAAAATTCCGGTTCAAAGTAACGAGTTCGTGTGTGAACTTATTCGTGGTGTCAGGCAACATTTTGACAAGTTTGTCGGTGATCTCAAGGTTGGCATTTATTCTGGCCTCTTGTGTTTTTACTTGTAGTATCCCCTTTGCCCGCCCATTTTGACCTGTATTTTTTTGTTTCTTTTCTGCATTTGAATTTGATAGCAAGGAGATTTGGAGAAGGCACAGCTTGGTCTTTGCCACAGTTACAGCAGAGCTAAAGTCAAATTCAATGTCAACCGGGTTGACAATATGGTCATTCAAGCAATCTTCCTTCTCGATACACTTGATAAGGATGTCAATTCATTCGCCATGAGAGTCAGGTACTATTAGTAGCTGAATTTTTATATATTTGAAATAGTTTACATCTGCTTTTGCACATGGTCTACTGGCCCCAACACACACACACCAGGTTGCGGGTGATTGTGATTTGTGGGTAAGAACCACTCAAGCACACAAGTGTCCCCTGCAACACTTACTATGTTAACATCATGTGGACAAATAGTTTACATCTTCAGAGAGTTATAAACTTATAAAATTAGTTATCTATTGGTTTATCAATTTTGTGCAGAGAGTGGTATTCATGGCATTTTCCTGAACTTGTGAAGATTGTAAATGATAATTATCTGTATTGCAAAGTTGCAAAATTTATTGAGGATAAGTCTAAGTTGGCTGAAGACAAAATCGAAGCCTTAACTGACTTGGTTGGAGATGAAGACAAAGCAAAGGAGATTGTAGAAGCTGCCAAAGCATCAATGGGTAGAATTTCTTAGTTTTGTGTTTTGCTTTTTTACTTTTTATTCTCTTTCTGAATCCTTTGTCTTGCTATTTTCAGGACAAGATTTGTCCCCTGTGGACTTGATCAATGTCCATATGTTTGCACAAAGGGTGATGGACCTATCTGATTACAGGAGAAGGTTGTCTGATTATCTAAGCACTAAAATGAATGATATTGCACCAAATTTGCAGTCACTAGTTGGTGATAGTGTTGGTGCTCGTTTGATATCCCATGCTGGTAGTCTCACAAATTTAGCTAAGTGCCCCTCTTCAACTCTCCAGATTCTTGGTGCAGAGAAGGCTTTGTTCAGGTTTTTAACTCGTCCTTGATGTTTAATTTTAAGTTTGAACTGCTTATTTTTTTTCATAGAAACGAAGAAGAAACACTTAGGAAACTGTTTGTGTTTTGTCAGGACAAGTGACTGTTATTGTTGGGTTTTGTCATTGCAACACTCTGATATTATTTTTTCATGCTTTTTTCAGGGCATTAAAAACAAGAGGAAACACTCCTAAATATGGTCTTATATTCCACTCTTCTTTTATTGGTCGAGCATCTGCCAGAAACAAAGGTCGAATGGCTCGCTATCTTGCAAACAAATGTTCAATTGCATCACGAATAGATTGCTTTTCTGGTTAGTTTCCTGTATAGTAATTTTAGTAATCTCTTGCTTCCTTACGTTGCGCATCTGAATCATGCTTTTGGTGTGTTCTGCAGAAAAGGGTACTTCAGCATTTGGAGAGAAACTCCGTGAGCAAGTTGAAGAGCGACTTGACTTTTATGATAAGGGAGTTGCCCCTCGTAAGAACATTGATGTCATGAAGTCTGCTATTGAGAGTGTTGATAACATAGGTAGGATGCTCTATGAGACCTACTGCCACTATCTCATTTTCTCATAATATGATTTTGGGGGGTCTTTTCCATTTTTTGATGATGCTATACGGTGGAAAGTTTAATTTGTTTTAACTTGAGAGCATTACAGTGCTTATTGCATATATGTAGTTCCTTATGCACTACATAAATTACAGTTCTTTTTGCTGATTTACATGAACTGTTGCAGATACAGAAATGGAAACAGAAGTTTCAGCCAAGAAAACCAAGAAGAAGAAGCAAAAAGCTGCTGCTGCAGATGAAGATGACATGGCTGTAGATAAGGCTGCAGAAATTACAAATGGTGATGCGGAGGATCACAAGTCAGAAAAGAAGAAGAAAAAGAAAGAGAAGAGAAAGTTGGACCAGGAGGTTGAAGATAAGGTTGTAGATGATGGTGCCAACGCTGATTCAAGCAAGAAGAAGAAAAAGAAATCAAAAAAGAAGGATGCTGAATAAACTAGAATGGTTGCTGTTTCACCTGTTATATTTGCCATGTTGCAGTTTTTGATTGTGTTACATTTTAGTTTTGCTTTGAACTTCTAACAGTTGCTGCACATGTATTATTGACTTTTGTTGATTGCTTTTGGTTTATTTATTTAGATGAAGTATTTTGTCCTGCCATGTTTCCCGGCATGATTATATATTCTTAATAGGTTATGCACAGTTCTTGATCTGATTATTATTGGAAGGTTGAAATGGAATCATACAGATCAATCAACTTTTTCATTTATCGAAGAACAATGCAATGCGAATCATATTTGCTTTATAGCTTTTGTTTGTTAATTGAGGAATTAGACATTCAAATTTTATTGTTCAAACTAAGCATCCCTAGTCCTACATCATACTGCAATCCATAATTTGCGTACTTCAGAGCAGCGCTGTTTCAAATGATACATTTTTTGGGACATTGGTTATTTATCAATTGAGAACCTTAAATTATACATATCGAATTGAGTGATAAAGTTGATTAAGGTCTACTTGACACAAAAAAAAAAGTATTAGGTTTGATAGTTTTTTTTCAAAGGGAAAAAGAGATTTTATATATCCTCTGAAAACATCATATATATCGGGGAAAGAATATTTTATAACTGGAGTTTCAAAATGGATTGGAATCCTACCATTGTATTTCCGTTTATAATAGCAAAAACAGTGATTAGTTTTTTTGGAGGAGAATTTTGTTAGCACAGAAACATATGTTATGGTAACCAAGTGATTGTTTTCTCCCCTCGTCTTAACACTAAATAAGGCAACAAAATTTGGTCCAAGAAGAACCACAACTCCACGATTGTACATTACATGTCTCTCTCTCATTTTCATGTTTCAAGATAATCGAGAGAGTATTTAATCAATAGATCCATGTACTCCGATTATCTTTGCTGGATAAAAATGATGTAGATGCTAAGGTATTATCAAGTTATGGTTTCTAGTTTTTCTTTGATGAAATTTAAGGTTTGCAGGTGATGTAAATTGTGGCATTTAGCATGGAGAAGTGATAAGCTTCCTCACCATAGCCAAGTTGATCTTTGACCATTAAATCAAAAGAGAGAACACAATATTATGATAGTCTCTCACCACTAGATTTTTTCCACTCTATCTTTTCCACTTTTAGGGCCGTTTGATTGTCCGGATAGGATAGAGGCAGGATATGATATAAAGCTGGATAGAGATAGGATATGATAAGGACATGATAAACATTAATCATATCATGTGTTTGATGCGCATATGATAACAAACAGGATATCATTATAATTAAATGAAAAAATTGCTCTCATCATTAATTAAATATTGTAAAAATGGCATGTTATTAATTATAATAGAAAATACATGCTATCATTATTTTAAAAATGACAATATTTTTAAAAATGGTAGAATATCAAGATAATAAATAAAGAATGATCTTCTAATCCCATCAGGATAATTCTTAACCCAGCTTATACTCAGGATAGAAATTACGAAGGAAAGTCAGGATAGGATAGGAAAATGGTTTATTTTATCTTATCCCTTTGGTGCATCAAACATGAGATTTCAGCAGGATATGATTAATATATCATATCATGTCATTAATGTATCATATCCTGTCTCCCTATCCTGACCATCAAACAGACCCTTATCTTTGTAGTTGTTGTTGCTGTGAGCTTTCCAGTTCCACCACATTTCTTAATTTTACTTAGTAGAGTATTAATTAAAACTTAAGAGTAAGATTAAATGGTTTTAATTTAAATTTACCGGTCTCTGCCTTTTCTGTAATTAATTTTCGTTGAGGTTAAATCTTTTGTGATCTAAGTTTCTCCTGACCAAGTCATTTTCGGTAACTCTCCATTTAAAAAAAAATCTCCAACTTCTCTAATATTCATTCAAACCAGATCATTTCAAGTAGAGTGGACAAATATTGTCGACAAAGGTCGACTTGACCTTGGTGGAGAAGTTTTCATTCCCTATGTTAGGTGTCACCAATAAAAGGATTGGGTTCCTCTAGAGTGATCAACTCACTTTAGAGTGTAGGATGGATAATATCAATAGTTAACTAACAAATTAAAAATATATATTTTTTTGAATAAAAATTAAAGATATATATTACTGTATAAGTAAGTACATCATAACAAAATACCGTATGAGTTTGTTACAACTTTGATTTTCTCGCTTTACACTTTATTTTTATTTTTTAAAAGATTGTTGCTCCCGGTAAACATATATGCATGCTTTTACGGTAATATTAGTTTCCACAATAAAAACTTGTGTTAGTATGCCCCACCAATTTGAAAACATCTAATAATGTGGTGTTTGGTGACTGTAGTCGCTTAATTCGTTTATCTTTGAATGTTGTAAAATTTGGTTTGGTATTGGATAAAGATCAAGTCTACATATTTTCCATATGGTTTCTGCCAATGGAGTATTCAAGCACTCGTGTGTTTACAAGTAATTTTATATGTATTATGATTCTTAAGTTTTCTTTTTTGAGGAATGATATTTAAACAATTATTTGATTACAACACTTGTAATAACTTTGTTTCTCTTTCTTTTTATTGGTCAAAAACAATAGAGAGAAAAAGAAATAGAGAAGATAACATCTTATAAATATGCGAGAAAAAATTATTTAAAAGTTTTCAAAAATAGTTGTTTAAGTATCATTTCTCTTTCTTTTGTGGTTTGGAGACAAGGTTGTTTTGGTGATACTTACGTAACTAATAGCTTTGTATTTATTCAATCATAGTGTTCTTTATGTTTTTTTTGGAGGGGAGCATTCTATATGTTTTGATTGGTAAAAAAGAGTATGTTATTTGAACAACTATTTAATCACATGATGACATTATTTGTTGATTAATTACTTATATGTTAAAATAAGTTAAATTATATTAGGGTTCCTTTAAGTTTGAACTTTATAATAGATTGGTCATTTAGGTTATTTTGGTCACACATAAGTCCTTTAAGTTTGAGATTTTTAACAGATTGATCCTTTAAGTTATTTTGGTCACACATAAGTCCTTTAAGTTTGTAAACGTTTTCAATTTAGTCATTCTGTTAACCAAAATGATGATGTGATAGAAGGACTAAATTGAAAACGTTTATAAACATAAATGACTTATGTGTGACCATAATAGCTCAAGAGCTAATTTGTTACAAACCTCAAACTTAAAGGACTTATGTGTGACTAGAATAATTTAAAGGATCAATCTATCACAAACCTCAAACTTAAATGACCTCTGATATAATTTAACATTTCTTATATTAAAAGTTACAGAACATTAATAGTATATATGGCTAACCAACCATGATAAGAATGGAATATAGCTTTCATTAAAATTCGTCTCATTTTGAAATTTGTTTGCGGATGTGTCACCCATTTTTGACTTTTAATAACATGATAGTATTATTGTTATTTTTACAAACTTTCATGAGTTTGAAAAGCTAAAAACACTTTATTATTGTTTTTAACCGATAAAAATAAAGAGTAAGAATATAATGTATGTATGAGAGAGATGATTGTTCAAAAGTTATCATTAAATAATTGTATATATATTATTTTTCTAATTACTAAATTTACATTGGAATGTAAAAAAAAAATCACTATAATATACATAAAAAACAATTTAGTAACATTCACATATAAATTAATCAAATTAATTACACTACCAAATTATATAAGTAGTTTTAGAGACAAATTTTTCATAAATTATAAGTCGTTTTACAAAGAATAAAAAATTAATATTACTTTTTTTATTATATCTTTAATTATTTACTACACTATCTTTTTTTAATTATTCAATTTATTTTTTACATACAAGTAACGAAAAAAAAATTATAAATTTTTTGGTTTTTATACACAACTAACTACATTTTCTAAATGATATGAAATGGTGAAAAAGATTTATAATTTGAGAATGATGAATTAAACAAGAATACTATATATTCAAGTAAATGTTTGACTAGAGCTTTTTGGTATGATATTAAAAAAGTGAAGGTGATTGATTCACCTACCGAAAAAAAGAATATTAAAAGAAAAAGAGTCACCTAACTAACACATGTATGTAACGAAAGGGCAAGTGATTACGAAGACATACTTGAGTTAGAAGCGTTGAAAGAAAACCTAACGCAAAGTGTAAAAATACCAAATTACCCTCTTCTCTTTTCTCTTTTTATTTTAATATACATAAGCATAAGAATCATCATCGCGTGTTTGTTTATCTACCTACACTCTCTCTCTCTGTCACAACAACAACGGTAATGGCGAGTTCTAACTTGGAAGATGTTCCTTCTGTTGATCTCATGTCCGAGTTACTTCGTCGTCTCAAATGTTCTTCCAAACCTGACAAACGTCTTATTCTCGTCGGTAATTCAATTCATCTTTCTCTCTCTTTGTTTTTTCTTTCTATCGACGACATTATGCTTTTTATTCTTGTGTTCATTGTTCAGATCCGTACTTACTGTTTGTTGCTTAGGAATGTTGATGCGCTTTTTAGGGTTTTATATGTTACACTACCATGTTGTCGATTGTCTATGTTTTGTTAAGGAACCAGATTTGTTTTTTTTTTTTTTTAGTTATTATAATTTGCATGATAAATATTACTGTTCAGTTACTGAGAATAAAATTAAATATATTTTTCTTGTCTTATCCCTCCGGTTCCCGGGGAAGTAACCTTTTAATCTAGAGTTTGACAGGTAGATAAGTTAAGTGAAGTCTGATACAAAGATTGTTTTAGTTAGATTTCAAACTCGGGTTATCCTGAACAATTTTTTATGTTTTTTTGTTTTGTTAGGGGCTTTTCAATTTTTGATGGATGGTGTTTTTATTTAGTTTACCATTACTGATTTTAGTTAGGAGTATGGTAAACTAAAGTGAATTGTTCAAACAGTCAATGAATTAATCAATGGTTGATGTTAAGTACGTTTGTATAATGCATTATGAATGTGTTGGAATGTCAACGATTGATTTATTCATGAATGGTTGATGTTAAGTACGTTTGTATAATGCATTAAGTGAATTGTTCAATTTAGAATTAGAAGAGTAAAATTCTTTTATCGGTTTGGTTTTATGCTTTAAAATATTGTCTTGTCTGTCTTGCTTATATATCCTTGCTAACTGTAGTTTCATCTGTTTACTATTGGTGGAAAGAAATTTGTTCAAAGAGAATTGTAGTGATTTCGTGTCTTTTTGGTTTCAAATTGAATGCTTGTTTCTTGATTGTTGCTAAAAATTGCACCGTGGGTTGAAGCATACACTTCCTTATTACTAGGAATCTGTGTTGTCAAATAGCAGCGATAGCAGCACTATATGATATAGCATAGCAGATTATGATGAATCCTCTCTATGAAAATCGCAGTACAATCATAGTTTTGCTACTAGGGAAATAGCAGCCGCTATTCCAGTTTTTACTAGCTGATATAGCGGCAATAGTAGAAAAAGGAGGATTTTAGGATTTTAAAAAAATAATAAAATTGAAGAATCTGCATATTTACCATGGAAAAACTGAAGAATTGGTGAGTATTACTCCTATGTTCACGGTAATACTTATACTTCAACCTTTCAGTATGGAAGCCACAGTTTTCAATCATTCCATTTATTATTTGTATGCTTTCTTTATAATTCACTTATTTCAATCTTTATGATTGACTTATTTCAACCTTTCAATATGGAAGCCACGGTTTTTAATTATTCCCTTTTTTATTTGTATTCTTTCTCGATAATTCACTTATTTCAATCTTTATGGTTGACTTATTTCAATCAATATGAGGCTTCCTCTGTTGATAACACTGCTATGGATCTTATTATAGTTGTTAATTTTTTTTCTTTCTCTTGACACAAATTAGCTGTTTCGTCGAACATTCAAACAGTTCCTGTTTGTGTCACAACACTGGAGTTAAAATAAAAATTTAACGTGTTCATAGTCGATTCCTATAATTTTTCGTAAATGGAAGTTTATTCTTTCAAGTGTTCACCCTTCCAAGTAGAATATAACTTGAAAATCTTGATGCAGGCCCACCTGGATCTGGAAAAGGCACCCAGTCGCCGATCATAAAGGACGAGTACTGCTTATGCCATTTGGCTACTGGTGATATGTTGAGAGCAGCTGTAGCAGCTAAAACCCCTCTTGGTGTTAAGGCGAAAGAAGCTATGGAAAAGGTAAGCTCTTTTTGGTATACAATCTTACCTGTGCTTTTATTGTTTCACCCAGCGTGCTTCCGTAAAATTGATAATCTAACATTATACTACAAAATATTCAGGGGGAACTTGTTTCTGATGACTTGGTTGTTGGCATCATTGATGAAGCAATGAAGAAACCATCATGTCAGAAAGGTTTCATTCTTGATGGTTTTCCAAGAACTGTGGTCCAAGCACAGAAGGTATTGCCTTGTTTGACATCTGAACCACTCAGTGAGTTTTTTTTTGTTTGAAATATTGGGATTGTGTGTGTAAAAGCAGAATGATTGGATTATTTGCTATTCTTCTACCAACTATGGACCTTCCTTTTTTTTCTTTTCAGCTTGATGAGATGCTGCAGAAACAGGGTGCTAAAATTGACAAAGTGCTCAATTTTGCAATTGATGACGCAATCCTTGAGGAGCGAATTACTGGACGCTGGATACACCCATCCAGTGGCAGAACCTACCATACAAAGTTTGCTCCTCCCAAGGTTTCTGGGGTTGATGATGTAAGACTGCATCTTTATTTAAGTCCTGCGAAATGTTAATTGCCAGTTATAATTTTTTCAGTTAAATTGTAATGATCTAAAAATGACTACGAAGTCTTTTAAATTAAAATATCTTTCTGTGAGTTAAAAAAGCTTTTGCACCTCGACTTTATTATACCTCCCTCCCTAAAATGATCAAGTAATATGTATGGGCTTTTTTACGGTAGAAATTGAATACCTGTGAAGTTCCCATGAGCTAGAAGCCTATCCAAACTGGATCTAAGTATGGTTTCTGCTTATTGAGACTTTTAAGCATTTGTAAGACTTCTTTAAAAGATTTTGAATGTGTCTTTCAGACTTGATTGTGAATGTTGAATGAAATGAGGTGCAAAAATATACTGTTAAGGTATTTTATTGAGAAATGAATTTTAGTTGCTGTCAGTCAGTACTTTAGTTAATGTGGTTTCCTCATTTAAATGCTATCTTTAGTTAAGAAAGTTCTAGTCTGTATTTCAAAATCAATTTTTTCATTTTCAGGTTACTGGTGAGCCTCTTATCCAGCGCAAGGATGACACTGCAGCTGTTCTTAAGTCAAGACTCGAGGCGTTTCACAGGCAAACTGAACCGGTATGATTCCAAATCCATCTCCAGTGAAATTAATGTTTAAACTTCAAATATACAGTAGCTTCAGGAAAGTTTTTTTTTTAGGCATGTCAATTGGACCCAAATTCATTGGGTATCCAGAAAAAATACCTGTACTATGGGTATGTGTCCAAGTAATTACATGCAATTCTGAATGGGTAACCCCACACATATCTGCATATACTAATCAATAACTTGTATTGAATACATATTTTAAAAACTGATTGTTGGATTGAAAGTTTATACAATATAATAATCTCCGTAAGTTTTTGCGTAAATCTGAAATATTTAATGCCTTTAATTGAATGAAGTTGATCTTGATGCATCTCAATGACGGAGAAAATAATTTTGACTTATGTAAAATTTTAAAGAATTGATTTATACTATATAAACTTTCAATCCAACGGTCAAATTGTGTAAAATATGTAATTGATAGAAAGTTAGAAAGTTATTGAGCGATGTAGCACTAATCCAATGTTACACAAATATAAAAGTTTTGAATTAATCAAGTGCAACCTTAATTTGGTCTTTGATATTAATGACTTTAGATCAAAGCATATGTTTTCATTCCTTTTTCAATTTATTTGTCGTAGGGAAAAAACATGATTTTAGTGTTTCCCTTTTCAATTCAGCATTTGAATCTTTGAGCACATGTCATTTTTCTTTAAACTGCAGTTGTTGATTTCAAACTATCCCCCACAATTGTCCATTTCCAAATTTATTCATTACTTCATTCGTTTGTTTTTTCAGATGACTGCATTTGTTCTTTTGTATCAACGTTTAGATTTATGTGACGGTGTTAATCTTGCACTGAAATATAAATCCTTATCTTTTATCAATTCAGTTCAGTTTTTATAAAGAATGCATTCATTTCTCGCATTTTAGATCTAAATTAACTTTATTAATCAACTAGACTTGAAAATATCGATATGTGCATTCTTGTTTGGCGTTTTCCTTATTTTGATTTGTAATGTTGAGTAGATTTGAAAGATCTTAAGATAGTTTTTCAATTGAGTTACGGTACACTTTTATTTATTTTTCTATTGATTGATTACTCATAGTTAAAAGGAGGGTAATAGATATATTTACCTCAGTACTCAGAGGGTATAAAATAGGTCAAGGTTTTGGACAGGCACTAATCCATAGGGTACCCATTGCCATCCCTAAAACTCTTCTTGTCTTAAAAATATGACGTGATCTTTCCCATTTGATTGGAAATTGATTTTAATTCTGGCCCAATTTCTGGCCTTGTTTCAATTTTACACACACGCCTTTCTTTTTATTTATGCGTTTTTTTGAGAATTTTCTTTGTAACTTGTCATGGTCTAAAATGAAAATATATGCAATGAACATGCAGGTTATTGATTACTATTCGAAAAAGGGCGTTGTTGCTAGTCTCCATGCTGAAAAACCTCCCAAAGAGGTGACATCTGAGGTTGAGAAAGTGCTGTCTCAATAGAGTTCCCCTTGGACCCTTGGGATCGAACTGCTGCTTATTTTTTTAGGAAACTTAGTTTGCCAATTTCTACTTTTATTTAAATACTTTCTGAAATTTACACACCCTTTCAACTTTGCTGCAAATGCCGGTTTTTCTCAAACTAAGATTTGGAGAGTTACTTTGATTAAAAATAAAAAAGTCATTTGAATGTAGCATGTTTACTTCTCAATGAATTGTCTCTTGACCATTACACACAGGTGTTTTCAAGTGTTAAATGTAGCATATCAACCTGCTATATTGTTGTGCAAGATATTTTATTTCATTTGTAGTATTTTTGTGCAAGATGTTTTTCTTCAATTTTAGTATTACACAGGTGTTCTCGCTTCATATGAGTGTCACCAACGGTATAGCAAAGTTAGAACTGTTAAACTCCTTTCTGATGGACCCTACTTGACCACATAAGTTTAACAACTTCTTTTATATGCAAAATGCAATTTTTTTAATAATTAATAAGTGGTCCCAATATTTAACAAGTTAGAATAGATCAAGTATTTTAGTGGTCCCATTTTTTTAAAATACAAAGATGCTTGTTTTTATACGTGACTGCACTAAACTTGATTCCATCCCTTCAAAAGAAACTAAACTTGATTCCATTGTAATGTTTTTGATGAATCAAGTCTTAGTTTAAGAATCTTACAACCAACTCTCAACCCTCAATGCTCTTGGTCCATCATGACTTTCTTGTGTTTAAAGAGTTTAAAGGATAAACACACGCAGTAAAATTGGTCTACACCGAGTACAGCATATCCTTTAAATTTGTTTTAATACTCGGTTTTGCCGCCTTACCCTATGTTCATCTTTGTTTTATGCGTGAATAATTCTTCACGTCTTCCACTATTCATTGATTCTAGGCTTAATTGCATGTTTAGTCCCTTATATTTATTTGTTTGAAGTTGGTCTCTTATGATATAAAAGTTTCAAGTTGGTCCCTTATGTTTTAAAATTGTCAAGTTGGTTCAAAACGCTATTGACATTAGAATAAGGTAGTACCTTCCGTCACTTGACTGTTCAAAGATTCTATTATTGACATCTCTCGCATATCACCTTGTATGATTTGTTTAGGTCATTGCTCTTGAGCCCTCGTCAATTGCTCACAATTTTTAAAAGATAACCATCAGAAGTTATCTTCCATCAGAAGTTATCGAGTTGCGACTCAATAGCTTGAGCATGGTAACAAAAAAAGTATTTATCGAGAGTTGCGACTAGATAAATTGAGCAAATGAGGTGGCCAATTGAGCAACGTCTATTATTTATGGGATAAAAATTTCCTGAACCTGGAGCACTTAAAGTGCCAGATTTGTGGCATCATATGTTCGTTATGTTAGAGTTTGTTAGTCATTTTTAGAACATACATTTCATATACCTTTCTTCTCTATTCATGAAAATAATTTTCTATTTAAGAGGAAATCTCAAAATTGCCCTGTAGTTAAATGAATAGTTTAAATAGAATCTACCTCCAACAACAGGTTACCAATGTCCACCAAAAAAAAAGAAGTCTTCTACTATAGGGGACCTATCCACGTCTCCTACTGTAACCGGCACCGTATCTATTTTACATAAAAATCCTTTATGGATTATGCACCGTACACATGTATTTGTTGTTGGTTAATAGTCTCACCATATCTTCTTTTTTCGTTTTTTAAGGAAGTCTCACCATATCTTCTATAAATCCGTTACACTCAACTTTCTACTCAAAGTCTCCAAGAACAAACAGCCAGAACGTGACTCTCACCTCCACATCTACCTTTCCGGCCATCCGGCCATGTCCCACCATTGCTCAACATGCCATCGCCTCTGCTGCGAAGTGAATTTCTGGGCAACTTCTTTACTTATAGTTTATTTTAGATGGATTACCGACTAACAAAGAAGTGAAGATGGTTGATTTTTTATGTCAAGTAATTTTAATATTGAAAGAAGCGAGTAGTGAAATATTACTCGTAATAGATTTTTACTTTTTTTTGTTGTCAAGTAGATTTTTTACTTCTTTTGAAAGAAGCGATTGTTTGGAAAAAATTACAATGTTGATATAGAGTTTTATGTTGTTTGTCATTTTCTACGAAAATACATGCTTATAAAAAAAGGTATAATGTAACAAATACAACACTTTCGGCGCTAATCTGGTTTTAAACTGAAGCCCGAGGAAAGACTACAAGTAGAATGATTTCATTTTAAAGACTTGGTTTTCTCAAGTTTTGTCTTTTAAAAATAACCATAAAAAAGAGGAATGATTGCAAAAAAGATGCGAATACACCAATCGCTCTAGATCTGACTTCCTTACAGAGTTCGATCTATTTAAAAATAACCTCTTTTAGGGAAAGCCTTTTTTAAAAAGCTAAATTTAACATCGTAGGGAAACATAACCTCTATCTGATTCAACAGGTTCATTTTTTCTTCTTTCAGAGCTGATTCAACGGGTTCATAAAACACAAGATCAATTGTCAGATTGATTGATTGATTGACATGAATATGAATGGATTAAATTGGTATGATTTCTCAACTCGGGTGGAGGAAGTTCACCCAGAAGGTTCTAACGTAGATACTTCAATTTTTTCAGTTTAGGTTATCCTTGTCCTATTCAGAACAATAGGATAAACCCAGTTGAAACAGACTCCATGTAATCATCAAGGTCACTTTCATAATAATTGAATTGAAGAATATAACTAAATAAATAAATATAATACATATAAGAAAAGTAAGGAAGCCCACAATTGAGCAATAATGCCACGCCAGGCTTAGTAGGGAGCATTGCCATCCTTCTTGCAACCCTTCCAACATTTCTTCATACCATTCAACTGCTTGTAATCCATTTTCAATCACCAGTTAACTTAACAATTTTTACTTGCATAATATATCATTATATTTCCAGGCAAAACTATAAAATTCAAAAACTAACATCATGACCTGTTAACCATGGTGCAGATGATGTTTCTCTACATGATTTACTCTTTAGCAAGTCCAACAACAGCTATCAATGATTCAGACATCAATCGTGCCCAAAGTGTTCAAGAGCATTTCCTGGTGTAAAAATGCAGGACAGAAAGTAGCCACAAAACTTGGAAGCCCCCAATAGGAAGGCTCAATCAGAAAGAAAATTGGAAACAAATGCCATAGAATAAGAACATACCATAGGAAAAACTCATTTATTACTATAATCCTGGAATGTGTACATATTTTACCCCGCATAGAGGGTACTTGGAATGTTGATACAAAAAAAAAAAATCAGGGACCGTACCTTCTCAGCTCACTGTACATCAATGTGCCGCTTCCAACTTATAACAAATAAAGACCTATGAAGCCGATCACTGTGTTTTACAATCACATCATTCTTAGTTATATGATCATTAATGTGGAAAGAAGTTGGAAAAGTGAGGTTAACACAGGCATTGGTCTTGGTTTTTCATGAATCCAGCTCTAGCATAAGTACCTGTCTGAGCAACTAGCACTACCATGAAGAAAAAACTGGATTGCAATCAGATCTGGGAAGTGGACTTTCACGAAACCAATCATGTCGCAGAGCAGCTTCTGCAGATATCCTCTGCAAAAAAAAATAAACTTCTGTTCAGTTGCATTATTCGGATTAAAGTCTCAAAAAGCCAGCAAAATGTCATTACATAATAAACAACATACCTTATCAGGATCATAAGCTAGAAGTTTATTCAACAAGTCAAATCCCGACTCAGATAAAACCGGCAAACCAGTGAAAGATGCGGCTGGAAACTTCATCCTTAGCATACTACACCTTCAATATCAATAACTTCACGTCAGAGTTGAAAAAACATAGTATCATTGTTCATAAAAGTAAAACACTCAATAAAAATGATAATAGAATAGGCAAGCTTACCGTTGCTTAACAAAATTTGCTTTAGAGCCAGGCAATTTGGATAATCCTGGCCATGTTTTCTCATCTGGTGTACCAAGAGTTCGAAAAATCTGCAGACAGATACCAAACAAACGAAGGTTACTAAGATGCATTTTATATTATAAATATTTGTGAAAATGAAGTAATAATATAAATATATTGAGAAAATGAAGTAAATATTCAGTTGACTTAAGTAATATTTACCTTGTCAAGTTGTTCAACTTCAGTTTTGCCCTTGAAAAGTGGCTCCTTGGAAATTAATTCAGCCATTATACAGCCAAGAGACCACATATCAATTGCCTTGGAGTATTTTTTAGCGCCCAACAATAGTTCAGGTGCTCTGCACAGAAAACAAGCACAAAATCATAAACCATAACAGAGATAATTTAAGTGATAAATCAAAATAATATAACATTATACTGATACTGACCTGTACCATAGTGTAACTACAAGAGAAGTATATTGCTTCAGAGGGCTTCCATACTGCCTTGACATTCCAAAGTCACATATTTTCAACTTCCCATCTTTATTCAACAGAATGTTAGATGTCTTCAAATCGCGGTGGAGAATCCAGTTATCATGGAGATATTTGACACCTTCAAGAAGTTGCTTCATGAAGGATTTTATCTCACCCATACTGAAAGGCTGCGACTTGGACTCCAATAACTGCTTGAGGTCATACTGCATATGCTCCATTACCATATAAGTACCGTCATTGTTGTCATTGTCATCCACGACTACTTCTTTAACATCAACAATAGAGGGATGGTCTAAGGACAAGAGAATATTCATTTCTCTCAAAGCTGAAATTGGAAAGCCTTCCCTCTCCATGTCCATCTTCACCTTCTTCAATGCTAATATTTCTCCAGTCTTCTTATCCTTGGCTTTATAGACAACACCATAAGTTCCTTCATTTATCTTCTTAATCATTTCAAACTCAGACACGGATCTGCAACTCTGACACATGTTAAAATTCCTCTCCACATGCATCATACCACTATTTTCATAAGCTTCGGATGGTGAATCATCACTAACATCTTCATCAACGTCGGATCTAGTAATTGTGCTGTCAGAACTACCACCAACTTCTGAACTTGAGCTTCGTCTGCGTTGCTTGTATTTATCATCATCACCCATAGGTGAAAGTTCATCAGAAGCCCACTTTGACTTTGTGAGCTTGTATTTACCATCATCAGCCATCGGTGAAAGATTATCATCATGACAAGCCCACTTCGACTTCGTGATGTTCCATCCCTGCATATCACTTTCTTCATCCACACAAGACGAATTCTTCGAAGATCCACTTAAAACATCATCTCCTTCAGGACTTTGTTCATCCACAGATGACTTTGTGACACAATCTTTGGAAGAGTTCTTCCCCTTCTTCTCAGCCAGATCCCATACAACAGGAGAGAATTTTCTTCTCTTCTCCAAAGGTGGCAAAATTTCATCACCATCAACAAGGATCTCACCTTCTTCTCTATCCTCTTTTCCAGAATCATTCTTATAGTAATCAAATTCCTTAACGGAACAATGTTTGTAATTGTAAGAATCCCTCTTCCCTAAAACACTTTGTCTCCCTGCCGCCATGGGATTAACAAGCACAAAAGAGTTGAGAAAAATACCAATTTGAAACCCTAAACCCCTAAAATCCCCAAATTTTCAAACCCTAATTTTAAGGATTTGAATCAACGAAATTCGATCAATCACAATCAACAATCGGAATAAAAAAGTAAAATTAAAATCAATTAAAACTTGTTTCTGATTTTTTTTTTCAATACAATCAATGAAGAATAGTTTCAATTTGGGAAAAACAAAGAGAAAAGTAATCGATGAGAAAGAAAACCCTAGACGGTGGCTGCGTCGTGAAAGGGATCAGAGATTACGAATTGCCTTACCGGCGATGAAGAGATCGAAGGATAACGAAAGAAAGAGAGAGCCGCCTTGAAAAGTCTTCTTCAACGCGTTTTTGGTTTTGATTTTGTGACTGAATGAAATGAATGATTTGGGTTAGGGTTTGTGGTTTTTTTTTTGTTTATATAGAAAAAGGTTGCGTAGTAGTGGAGGAATAAAACACGGTGTTATCAATTATTGGTGGATATTTTAACACGTAATATTAATTAGATCGAAACGATGTAATTAACTAATGACAAATTGTTATTCAAAAATAAGTTGGGCTTCTTTTTTACGCAAAATGGTTAGGGCCTAAACCCAAATTATTCAACAAAAATTCTATAAATATAGTATTAGTGAATTACAAAGGGTATAATAAGAAGAAAAATACCTAAAAAAATAACAAAAAGAGTATCAAAGTTCACATAGATAAGCTAACTTTGTAAACAAAAAAAAAAGATAAGCTAACTTGTGTCATCGTGAGCTTATCTCAATTTGTAAGGACAATGCATATAAACTTACTTGATCATAACAATGCCCAAAAAAGTGTCATGTGTGTCTTTCAAATTCCAACTTAATTTGAAAAGACACACCTTATTTGACTATTATAATCTCTGAAGACCAGGCCCTGTCTGGGACTTAGGCCGAGTCACCGCGATCTGTTTCACATAATGCATGTGTTTGCCATTACCATCATACTCCAGATAAACGACATTTTTAACTTCTAATTTCATTGAAACCAGCCTTAGGCAAGGACAAAGTCGTCGTAGAAAACATCAAAACTATTTCAACAACAAATTTCGCAGGAGTTACTCTCCGTGCAAATGAAAAATGGTTATCTTTCGACGCAAAAAATTTGCTTTTAAATTGATCAATCAAATACTGAAGTCCTTATTTCAGGAGCCTTACCCGTGAAATGAACTTTAATACACTTCCCCAAATTATTAGTTTCCTGACAATCGAACATGCGAACAAACTAAGCCTATCACTCTTATTCACATGCTTAAAAAACAACATACAATTCTTCTCATCGTTCCATTGTTGTTTATACATGGAACAATTTTTTCCATAATTTTCATCACACTATACTTGAACTTTAATAACTTGATCAAATAATAATAAATCATTGACAAACATGAGACGTGACACTAACGTGCCATTTTCACAAGCTATCAACGTCTTATGCTCACCATTTTGACACAACCTTTGATATTAAATTAAAAGCCTATCTATTCTTAGGACAAAAAGATAAGAAAAGGTTGGATCTCCCGTGCTTTATGCCTTTCTTCAAAGTAAGGAAATTGGACCCATCTCTGTTTCACTTAACATTTGTCTTAAGAGACATCATTGGGTGCATAATTACATTAATCAATATCCTTGGTAAATGAGTTTACACACAGTTGCTTTTATGAAATCCTAACTTAACACACCATACACCTTAGCAAGATCAATTTTGATAGCAAACTACCTCGTCTTTATTTCTTTTATAGATTTTTTTTTTCTTCAAGCTGACAATACATATATGACTACAAATCAAGATGCGGCTGCAAATACAGAGAAAAAGGTTGCAATAGACAAAGTCACAAAGTATAGCCACACCATTTAGAGTTTAGATACTTCAACCTCGCAATTTTGGTCTTTACTCGACCTGATACTCGAGGTAGATCTATTTGAGAGCGTATGGATACCATGGTACACCCATTAAAGATGCTAGCACGCTAGGGATGATAACTATTTTTCTACTCCGAAGGACAAAGGTATGATCTCCGTCCGATTCTGTCACTTCTCTCGAGAAAACTTTCTTCGTATCCCTATCCCTCGGATCACAAATTACAAATAACTCATTAAAATCCCTTAAAAAACTTATTAAAACAATTATATATATGTATAGGAAATGACTGAAATACCCCTTTCTTTTAGGTTATCTATCCATTTCATTTTCATACTCTCTCTATCAGCCCCGCCCCGCGCTTCTTCTGTAATCACCGAATCATCTGTTAATCACCCCACTTTCTCGCAGTTCGCATCCCTGACACCGGCGACGGCGCCGCCTCCCCCTCTCCTGCTCGCATCATTTTCATATTCTCTTCTTCAGGTCTGTTTTCACTTCACATTTTTTTGTCAATTGTTATCTTGATTTGATTCAATTCAATTTTGGTTAAAAACCATTCTATGTTGCATGCTTAAAAATCGGGGGAAACTTGAACCTAGAAATCTAAAATTTGGGGGAACTTGTACGATGAATGCATTCTATGCTTTTGGTGAAAATCAAGAGCTACTTTGGTATTCAATAGTTTTTATGCCAAGAAAGAGAATAATTAACTGGTTTATCAAATTTCTTTGTACATGGAAAATGAAATAAAATGTAAGAAACTTTTTACGAGCTTATTATTCTCTTCAAGTTCAATAGTCCTAGCTTTATTTGATTGGTTTACACTTTGGTGTTTTATGCTATTATTTGTATTTTCAATTTTTTGCATGTTTACTAATAGTTTGCATTTAGTTAGTATTTGTGTTTTACTGTTACTTCAATAGTTTGCTTTGACGAATAAATGTTGTCATGTTGCAAAGATAGTGATATTTTCTCTTTCTAAACCCTTTTAATTGAAGCAATACTATAGGAATTTTCAGTCGAACTCATAACATCAATGCATGTTGGTCTCTCATCAGTCAAAGCAAAGAGTTGTCCAGTCTCAGTAGTTTGTGCAATTGTTATTATCTGCATTTTACAGTTAGTTCCATAGTTTGCATTAAAAAAATTGGTTAGTTTTTTTTGCTGTTGTTTGAATCGGCAAAATATTATTGACCAACAAGCCCGTGCAAGACGCACTAATAAGCTCGGGTGGAAAAAAATACAAACAAGGGGAAATCGGTTGCCATACAAACTTTGGCTCGAACAAAAACCCCTTAAAAACCACCCTTAAACACTATGGAGCAAAAGAGTAATGACGGAGGCATATACATATGACAAACCACATGCATACCCGTGCGTCAACACCTAAGGCCTCCCACACTAATCAAAAACAGTCACCAAAATCAAAACCGCAGAAGCCACTCCGTTTGTCGCTCCCTCAATAGTTTAGGCAAGATCTGCCACTCCGTTTCCACATATTCTTCAACCTCCCTGCCCCGGCCTGGCAAAACAATATATCCACCTCTAATTGGGAACTTGCTTTTCAGGACAATCACTCCATGCATGGGGACCACATTATAGAAAGTTTTTTTTTTTTAATTAAAAAAAAAGGGAAAGAACAAATTGAAAATAAAAACCTAGGTAAAGGGGAAACAAGGTGGATGGATGCTAACACTGGTTTGGTTTTTTTCACAGACATCTCTCTGCATCGGTGTTACCAGCAAGAAGAAGCAAAGATAATGGCGACAAAAGCTTTGGCCTTCACCCTATCTCTCAATGACTGCTTTGGTTCCAAATCGCCACACACTGCTTCAAAAGTTTCCGTTTTCTCTGTCAGATGTTCCGCTGGTAACCTTCCGTGCTCTTTTTTGTTCCACCAGTAATACTCATAGCTTACACAAACGAATTAATGCATGTATAGGTAATGGAGAAAGGCCATGGAAAAATTCAGATGCTAGACTTGTGCTAGAAGATGGTTCAATTTGGAAAGCTAAATCATTTGGTGCTTCAGGAACCCAAGTTGGTGAAGTTGTTTTCAATACATCATTGACTGGGTAAGTCAAATCATAAATCATAGGCTATTCTCTTGTTGTTTTATTGCATTGTTTTTTACTCAATTGAGTGTGTTTTTGATTTGTTATGTCTTTGTTCCTCAGGTATCAAGAAATTTTAACTGATCCTAGTTATGCTGGACAGTTTGTTCTCATGACGAATCCGCATATTGGGAATACTGGCATAAATTTTGGTTGGTATCTATTTATATTCAATTCTCACTTGAATCCTTGTGTTTCGAGGCCGTTTTAAAAACCACCTTTGTTTTGTTGTCTGTCAGATGATGAGGAATCAACGCAGTGCTTTCTTTCTGGTCTAGTAATTAGAAGTTTGAGTATCAGGTTTTATTCTCATGCTCTGGAAATATTTTCCATTGATTGAACTTACTTTATTTTAGTCTACTTACTCTTTATTTTCCCGTCTCTTTGCTATGGATATTTATTCAGTACCTCAAATTGGAGATGCGAGAAAGATTTAGGCGATTACTTAACAGAAAGGAATGTCATGGGAATTTGTAAGTAATTTATGTGAAGAGTTGTTACAACAAGAACACTATGCTTTGCGTAGACTACACGATTCAGTTTTTTTTTCTTGACATTGACGGTGTTTTGTGATGCAACAGATGATGTTGATACACGGGCAATCACACGCAGATTACGAGAAGATGGAAGCCTTATTGGTGTTTTGAGCACCGACAATTCCAAAACAGACGAGGAATTACTCCAGATGTCTAAATCATGGGATATTGTCGGTAAGGATATGCATATTGGAGGAGATTATACAAATATTTTCAAAAGTGGAACTCTGTTGTTGAAGAGTGGCACTATTGTGCAGCAAATTTTTACGAACTCTTTTTATTCCGCCATATGCTATCTAGTTCAAACTATGAAGTGTTGTCAAATAGCACTAAAGCACTATAGTGTAGCGAAATTTGAACAAACTGCTGCTATTTTCTTCAATCTGCGATTGATAACACTGGTGGGATTATATGGCTTCTGTTTCGCTTTTGCAGGTATTGATCTAATAAGTGGAGTATCGTGCAAATCTCCACATGAATGGATTGATAGAACAAGAGAAGAATGGGAGTTTAGCTCTAGCGAAGGGCCTAGAGACACTTTCCATGTAAGTTTATTTTATAAGTACAGTAGGCTGTTGGTCCTGACTCCCTTTTGTTGAATTTTGGGTAGCTAAAACTATGTTTTGTACTGATGAATGAAATTTTAGGTAGTTGCTTACGATTTTGGAATCAAACATAATATACTTAGGCGGCTAGCATCTTATGGCTGTAAAATCACTGTTGTGCCATCTACATGGCCAGCTTCTGAAACTTTGAAGTTAAATCCAGATGGCGTGCTTTTCAGCAACGGCCCTGGAGATCCATCTGCTGTTCCTTACGCTGTTGAGACAGTTAAGAATATTATTGGTAAGGTGCCTGTTTTTGGGATTTGCATGGGACATCAATTGCTAGGCCAGGCTTTAGGAGGCACGACCTACAAGATGAAATTTGGTCACCATGGAGGAAATCATCCTGTTCGTAACCTTCGAACTGGTCGTGTTGAAATTAGTTCTCAGGTATGCAAACGAACGAAATTCTTTTTTGCACTTTTATTTCTTAGCATTCCACCATAATCATAGTAATTACTTAAAATCCATTTGAATCTAGAATTTAGATTTCTGAACTGAGAATTTATTAACTGAAAATGGTGAGCTTCATGCTCTTACAATGGTAGATGACTGAAAAAGAAAGATGAAAACTACACCAGAGTTATAAGAACTACTCCAGAGCAATAGCTCCTACCAGAGAACTAGTCTTCTTACAAACTTCAAATTACTATACATGAATACCTCACTCTCCGTATTCTTCTCTTTTCATACATTGTTCTTCTACCTGACTTAGTAACTAGCTGCAACAGACATAGTAACTAACTCTTATTTCACAACAGAATATCCCTCTAAAAACAAGGAAAATGCTAACTAACTCTTGGTGTCCTATCATTACAACCTCCTTTAGAAATAGCTATGTCCTCAAAGCTTGCATGTGAAGCTTGCTGTTTCAAGGATACTCTAGGTTCCCATCTTATGGTTTACTTGTTCCCTTTACACTTGATGACTTTTCTCCGCCTCACTTTATTCATGGCATCCATATTAAGCTCCTTTTCCTATCTAACTCCCCCACTCTTGGAGCCCGTTTGGTGCACATGATAGGATAGAGAGTTGGATAAGAATAGGATATGATAGTGATAGGATAGAGAGTTGGATAAGAATAGGATATGATAGTGATAGGATAGACATCTATCCTATCACGTGTTTGGGTGCTCACATGATATGAAATATGAAAGATTCCATTATCTAGAGGTTCGACAAAAAAAAATGCAAAACAAACGCAAACGGCTTCATCGCTGCATACTGTCTTGCCATATGTTTCTCTTCAACCAAGCAGTCAATGACCTCAAACAAACAGTAAGTTTAGCACCATATTTCCAATCTTAGTTTAGCAATTTCCAATCTTAGTTTGAACGGAAAAAAAACAGAAAGTGGGTAGAGCTGTATTTCCAAATCTTAGCACCGTATTTCCAAAGAATATAGTAAATGTTTTGAGTTTGAAGATTCCATAACCCAAAACTCAAACAAACAGTGGGAACAACAAAATTTGAATGAAAAGGGTTTTGATTCTCAAAAGGGTCATGATCTGGAAAAAATTGGAACGAAAAAGGTTTGATTCTCAAAAGGGTCAAGATCTGGAATAATTGGAACGAAAAAACTA